>Ga0209237_1000621_pt1 | contig 20327 bp, 18 predicted proteins | sample GraSoi013_1_40cm_2_FD_185820 | JGI IMG/M metagenome (GOLD analysis project Ga0209237, IMG submission 185820) | Grasslands soil microbial communities from the Angelo Coastal Reserve, California, USA - Sample 10_02_2013_1_40cm (SPAdes) (version 2) | ecosystem: Environmental > Terrestrial > Soil >... | reverse complement strand
AAGTGTCAACACTCCAGGAATGGGGCATGGGTTCGTTGAGTACACCATAACATCCGAGGAGATTAGTGCTCAGACTGACTTCTGGGGGAGGTTCTCCGACTCATTCAGCATAATCAAACCTGCTGGAGTCTTAGAGGGATTTCTCTACCTTGTCGAGCACAATCTAATCCTTGTTTCGTTGTTTAACGCCCCCATCTTGACGGGGATAACTGCGATTTTCCTCAAACAGTTGAGACGTCTCACAACTAATTCCAGAGAGAAAAGGGTGATGAGAATCGGATGTCTTGACCAGGGCATATCTGACCGTTCATCCGTGTCGTCCCTAGCGTCGGCTTCTGCTGGGTTGAGCCTAGACGATTGAATTCGCAGATCCCGTTCAGGGAACTTCCAGAGCGCCGGTTTATCTAAACCAAGGTCGAAGAGCTCCGTCTGCTTCTGAAGTGCGGTACCCATTGAACCGAAATTACGTTGCTCTCATGCTCCCCGTCTTTATGTAGAGGAAATGAAGTTGATCATGGGAATCGAGAGCCCGGTTAACACAGTGATCTAAGACTTGGACGACACTTCTAGATCAAGGTCAAAAGTTGATTCAACAGTCCGATTCTATAATCTGTTGAGCGTTGTATTCTTCGTTCTCGCAGTAATCTCTCTCAGCATGCTGACACTCTATCTGATAACCGACTTCATCGTACTTGCCCTCGGAGCCATGGACATTGGAACAATTCTAAACGCAGTAAGTCGAATGATCTCTCTACGTAGCATACCTGACGCAACTGAACGTCATAGGAAAGCAGCAACAACTGTAAAGTTCTTCCACATCGTAAGCTATGCTTGCTTTGGAATCGCCGCGATCGTTTTCGGTATCGCGCTAAATGGCTTGGCAACCGACTTCGCTGTCATGGGCTTGGAGCTAACAGGTTGTGGAACAATCCTGCGCGCAGTGTCTCGTGACATACAGTTAGAAAGTGTCTAGTTGTTTGGTCGAAACATGGAAACTAAACAATCTATTCAAACTGTTTCTCCTATCATTCATCGCAGTCTTCCTGTTCCTAATATTCGTTCTCAATAATATCCCAGCTTCCCGATACTTACTCATCGTTCTCGCAGTCGGAACAATCACATATCTCGTCATTAGTTTCCGCGTCACCCCAAGACCCACTAGTCGCCCCGCTGCACACAAAGGACGACTCCACCTAACGCGTACACATCTCCTGGCAACCGTATTGATTTTCTCGCTGTTTGTCTCATCCTACGTCATCGTTCGCACGTTCACGGCCCCCTCTGCTTTTCAGCTGGTGAAATTCCAGTACTTGGTTCTTCCAAACGGCACGGCTTTCTCAATGAGTCCCCTGCAGCCGAATAACGAGTGCGCTTGGCTGGAAAGCATGAACATTACGACACAGGAGAGAGCCAAGCAGCAGGGACTGCCAGACTGCGATTATGTCTCGTGGTATCATCGAACGAGTCCCCCAACATTGTTCCTTGAGTTTCAGAACTTCACGGAATATACCTATAATCTCAACAACACAGCCGTCAGAACTACCGGAGCAGAACTCCTCTGCTTCTCTCTATCCTCTCAAAGCTTTCAGTGCTGGGTGCCACCAGCAATGGTTTCTCACCTAAAGTGACAATGTGACCAGGCATTGAAGAAGAGATACAAGATTCTGACACTCATCATACTCTTGACGGTGATCATAGTTTCAGCGGTTGCGGCGTATGTTTACTCTGAGTACGTTCCAAGGGTATTGGTAGATGATAGCCTGACGCTGAAGGAGAATCATCAGTGGCAGTTTGATCTCTTTGTTCTCGGAAACAGAAATGTCAACATCACAGTCAGCACCGTCCAGTATCCTGTCTTCGTAACGTTCTGGTATCAGCAGAACCAGGCGGCGACCACCTATCTTTTTGACAAGCAGGTTACAAACGCCACCCAAGCTGGCTTCAACGTTAGTGTTCAGCAAAGCGGAACGTACTATCTCAGCGTTCAGAAGACAGAGCAATACGGGGAAAATGTAACCACCCTGGTTCATGTTGAAGTCATATCGTGAGACTATTACATTTGGACCGAGGCTCCTTCCCAGCACAGAGAAACGCTCGAAGCTAGATCTTGGGCTTCCAAATCCAACAATCTATGTTCGAAATAACCATGCTTTTCAAGACCCCCTAGGGCGCTCGATTTTCGCGCGCCGCGATCTTCACGAGACATTTGCAACTCGCCTCATTCCTCAGGGCGAGAGCCAATCCGCTGGCTGAGTCAGTTCTTGGGCCTGCTGATAATTGGCACTAACTCAATTCATCGTTCGCTTCGTACGAGCCAGATTCGCCTGTGCTCTAATCGTGATAAGGGTAAGCGAGGCAGCGAGTCCCACGAGTCCACCGATGACGATTAGCCACACGGTGCTGGAGATTCCAGGAAAGGGACTGCACAACGGGCAGTTCCCGCTCGAACCGCCGCCTGACGCGGTGGACCCTCCACCTGAGCCTCCAGGAGGTGGAGTTGACGATGCGAAGATCTCAGTCATCGACGAGGCAGCGGCATCATTGGAGGTCAGAGTTGGAAGAGCCCAGTTGTCTTCCATCAGGTGCAGAATCGAGAACTCGTCGTAAACGTCACTGGAAGATATGAATCCGTGTTTGACCGCTGTCCCGTAGAATAGGATCGGTGCTGGGTCATACTCGTCCCACCAGAGAAGCAATAATGTTCTGTCACCTGGCTGGAAGAGGTTACTGGCTAGAAGGGACCCGCGGGCCGGGCTGGCTAGACTTCCGGTTGAGCCAACAAAAAAATTGTGTAGATAAGTGTCCCCGGTTTGTATGCTATTGTCGTGCATGTTGTGGTTGTCTGTTGGAGTGAACCACAACAGGTTAGGAGGGGTTGCCGAATTTGACGCAGCCACAAAGTCGGCTGTTGAAACACTACTGCTTGCGAATATGTTTGGACTACTGGCTATGCTTGCAAATCCTGTGAATGGGAAGTGGTCGTTGCCCCTTGGGCATCCGCTTTCGCAATATGCCTGCCAGCTAAGACCTGCAGAAATCATCTTGTCCATGAGAGTCGGTGCGTTTATGCAACATGAATATCCGTCTGATATTCCCTGGTCTGAGCCTGAGATGAGTGCCGTGTAGCATCCGGCGGAGCATCCCGTGATACTCCTTCCAGCGGCACCGTAACCGTGGTAGAGGGGAATGGTCGAGCCTGCGGCCAGCATGCTTGCGATGAATGGAGCATTAGTACTGCCTGTACCGTTCCCCATCACGTCAGGATAATTCTGATTCTCCATGGCGACGATAATTATGTTGTCGAAGCCGCTCCCACTTGCGTGTGCGATAGGCAGAGCAGGCATCGCGATAATCCCAATAATCAGGATGGCAGCTAGCAGGTGAGCTCTTAATGTTGAGGTCTTCCTCCCATGGACCCGAGTAGCGTGGTGTCGCGAGTCTGAACCTATGGATCCCAGTCTCGTTTCGACGTTCAATTTCCTAACCGTCGCCTTGTTCGTTCTAGACTTGCCCGAGTCCTGATTGTGAGAACTGCGAGGGCACTAACTAGTCCAAGAAGTCCCCCGACAACGAAAATACCGATGCTGGTGGAGATCTTCGGGAATATTCCGCAGAGTGCGCAGCTTCCGTTCGAGCCTCCTCCTGAACCTCCGTTTCCTCCATTAGACCCTCCTGGGGCGGCCTGGTTTACCTGAATTTCCATGGGTTTGCTCGTAGGGGTGGATGGATAGCTGCTGTCGGAGGCCGTGAAAATGATCGCGTAAGATCCGGTCTGGCTCGTGCTGGGTTTCCAGGATAGGAGCCCGGTCGTCGGGTCGAATGATGCGCCCGCCGGTAGCCCTGTTGCTGAAAGAATGATGGTGCCGCCTATGTTGACTGATGAGGCTGTGACCGTAACGTTGATCCATGTTCCTGCTGTGACGGTCTGGTTTCCAGGAACAGTTAGTGTGGGTGGGATTAGAGCCTGTACATTGAGGGTCATGCTTGCCGAGACACTTGCTTGTGGCGAGGCTGAGTCGGTAACGGTCACTGTGGCAGTGTAGGATCCTGGGGAAGAGTAAGCGTAAGTTACAGGGTCTCCGGTACCAGTTCCACCGTCCCCGAACGTTAGCGTGTAAGCGTATGGTGAGGTTCCGCCTGTCGCGGACTCAGTGAACGTTACAGCTTGGCCAACCTGGGGTGAGGATGAGGAAGCCTGGAAGGTTGTGGAGAGTTGGGGCATTGCAAAGATTGTGACAGACTGAGAGCTTGTGGCGGTCTGCGTCGGCGTAGACGAGTCTTTCGCAGTCTCTGTGATCGTGAACGACTGTGCCGAAGTGTAAGTATGAGTTACGATAGGTCCTGTTCCGCTTCCTCCATCACCGAAATTCCAGCTAACAGTGTACGGTAAAATTCCGCCGGTCGTTACCGCTGTAAAAGTGACCAGCGAGTTCACTGATGGATTTGCGGGAAGGAAAGCGAAGCTCGTCGCGAGAGGACAGTTGGTTGTACAAATTGCGCCGAAAGCACTGAGCAAGTTTGGCGCTCCCGCATCGTTGGAGGTAAGCGAAGCTAGTCCCCAGGCTGCTTCGATTGTTGACAAGTACGAGTAGTGAGACGCACCGGGCGGACTAAGTTGTAGTCCCTTCTTTGCTACTGGACCACTGAACGAGGCGTAAACGCATTCTCCCGTACCCCCGGTGTTGGAACATCCGGTATATCCCTCGTCAAAAACGATCAGGAGAGTAGCTTTTGTGGTGGTGAACTCTTTACTTGACAGAATCTGTGGAACAAGCTTTGAAAGATAACTGTCTCCGGCTGCGATGCCGCAGTCATGCATGTTGTTGCAGTCGTTCGGAGTCAGCCAGATGAAGTTCGCAGGAGTCGCCGAGTTCAGGGAGTTCAAAAATTCTGTATCGGAGGATGATGTTGTGGTGAGAAGGTTCGCGCATCTTGCGGGAGTGTTCATGTCCGCGAAGGTCAGAAATGCGAAATGGTCTGCCCCCCTGGGTGGGTTGAAACTGCAGGTTCCCGAGCCTGAAGCGTCTTCAGCAAATGCCTTCCATGTCAGTCCTGCTGATTCCATCCTGTCTACGATGTTCGGTGCATTGATGCCCCAGCAACAATAACCGTCATTCGTGTGGCCGAAATTGTCTCCTCCGATTAGCGAGATGTAGTTTCCTTCGCTTGGGTGACTGGTCGTCCCCCAAGTCATTACAAGGACGTTTTGGTTAGCGAACTGACTCATGTATGCGGCCGACCCTCCGCATCCAACGTATACATCACACAGCCCTTGGTTCTCCATGAGAATCGTAACGATGTGATCGAACGGGGCGCTCGCCAATGGGGCTAGGGCATTACCCGTAGGATGAGACTCATGGTTAGAGGCCGCCAATGGAGCTGCCAATAATGACCCCAGTAAAATGAAGCCAGTGATCAGTAGAGCCTTGGGTATCCCGACTATGGCTGGATTCCTTGACAAATCTGTCAGAGACCTCCATTAGGTTTGAGCGCAACGTTGACGTGTTGCCGGTGCGGATCTAACGATACGAATCTTGTTTTCATTCTCAACTTTCTTTCACGTCCTCGGGCGGGATCACGGTGGCCCAAGCCGAACGGTCTGCTCGCTTTGCCGACGCAGAACCAGACTCTTTGTTGTGAGCGAGTTCTTCGGCGAGAAACTATAGCGCGCATTTTCGGTATAGGTGCTACCAAACTTCTTGTCTGGGGATCGAGTTCAGATGCCCAGTGACCACTGCAGTCTTGCGTGGACTCAGCGAGAAGGTTCGCTAATTCGTGAGGAGATTGTGCGACTTCGACGTGGTCACTGTTAGCGTTGAAGCTCCGCTCTCCATCGAAAACGTCATACTCGCCGGTGCCTGGAACGGCCCTTAGACTAAAGGACGGAAATGATAGCAGGGCCGGAGCTGAAACCGAGCGTTTCTACTCGTGTCTCGACTCCGAAGAGTTCTGTTTCAAGGGGGGCCGCTCTAGCCCGCGAGGCCGAGTCTATCGTATATTGAAGGAAGAGGTTCAGGAAAAAGAACTCGTCCCCAATGTCTGAAGAGCCTCGAGGCTCAGCGGTTGGAGATACTACTAACGACTCCATCGCTCCAAACTTCGCGTTAATCCCCATTTCGTTTATAACGCCTATGGTACAGGGGTTGTTCTTTCCTGATAGACATCTCTAGATGACAATAGGAAGCCGGAGATATATCACATTTACCGGCCCGATTCACGATCTGAACAAGCAGTCGAGCCTCAAGGGACCTTTCGTGCAGGGAAACTCGAAAAATCCCAAGTGATCGGAGCCCAGACTGTGCTCTAATCCAGTTCAGGGAGGGAAACACGTGCTCGGAAAGAATGGCTCCCCTGAGGGATCCGCGGGGCATGAGTGGCTTTCAAGGACGCCCGGGAAAGTATCCAAATCCAACCCTTCTTCTAGAACCGCGCATTCCCTTCTTCAGAACAAACAACGGCTCATTCGCCACTTTTCTCTTTCAGAAATAAGCATGCTTTCTCGACCCCCCGGGGTGGTCGATTTTCCCGCGCCCCGCCCTTCACGAAACCGTTGGGGACTCGCACTACTCAGGGTGCGAGCCAATCTGCCAGCTGAGTCAGGTCTTCAGCCTCCCTGACAATCCTGCCTTTGAGCCGTTTTCCTTCAGGACTATTCTTCCTGTTGATCCATGCGGTATTGATTCCAAGGCGTGAAGCCGGCTCAATATCGTGATATAGGCTTGTTGCGACATGAAGCCATCCTCTGTCAGCTCCGATAGTCTTCCGTGCTTCTTCAAAATGCTCGGTCTCGGGCTTATAGGATCTCACATGCTCGGCGGTCACGACGAGATCGAAAGGAACCGTGAAATGTTTCAAGGTGCCCGCCAGAAGATCATCATCGACGTTCGACAATATTCCCAACACGTACTCCGTGGAAAGCCTCTCAAGGGCAGGGTTCGTATCGGGGAAGGGAGCCCAGCTTGGCAACTGCTCTGCAAGAAGACTTGTTAGCCTGTCCGGAATGTTCTTTCCGAATTTTCTAGCAGCCCCTGATGCGGCTAGAGATAGAACTTCGCGGTACGGTCGGTAAGGCGTCTGGCCCTCGATCCTCTTCTCTTCCTCCTGGTAGAGGTCGAACAGTTCACTTTCTTGGGTTTGGCTCAGTCCTGTCCCTTCGAGTGCTTGTTTGAAAGCGCGCCGGATTCCCGTCTCCCAGTCGATCAGGGTCCCATAACAATCGAAGGTCACAAACTCAAACTCTCGAGGTTTTTCCAAACCCTTCCCCTCCCCTCCGGTTTTCTCGAACAATCCCGTGTGAGGACGGTTCTAAAGCTAGACGCTCTCTATCGAAGGTTCAGAAGTGTAAGCGATCCAGACACCTTTCCATCCGTCGTTTTGCAAGCTATCCACCGAAGGACACGCGAATCTCATACGAACAGGGCTCCGACTCGTGGCCGCCGCTGACGCGGCCGAGAAGAGCTCGAAAAAAGAATATTGATAGATGCCAAAACCGCTGGAAAGTGCGTTTTTCTTCGTGAAAAAAATGCGCCCTTGATACCTTGAGACACCTATCCCTTGTTGTTCGGCGTTCAGGGAAGGAGAGTAAGAAAATCGCCTATGATCAGCTCTGATCTCGATTCTGGGACACGCCTAAAATTTCGCCCTAAAATCGTTCGGAGATCGCCGACGATCTCCCGACTCCTTACCCTACCATCGAAGCCTGGATTGCACGCTGAATGGCCTGTCTCGCCCAGAAACCCTGCCAGACAGCAAGTCCTCTCCTCGACAAGGCCGGTATTGCACAGAGCATCTCGCAACGCAAGAGTCCCACGACGGCGTCGGCGAGTAATATCCCTCGTTCTAAGTTATCGTTTGCGCGTTTCTGGTTCTCGTCGTTGCGTTATGAGGAAGAGAAGAGCACCAACCACTAGCAAGACAAGGATCGCTGAAAGTGCTGGTTGGTTGATGGATACGCTGGTGAAGCCTCCCAAGACCAGAAGGACCAGCGAAAGTCCTAGGGCCCCAATCATCAGCCTTGCTTGCCTACTCAGTTGGCCTGCGACCCACATCGCGAGTCTACCTCTGACAGCCTGCGACATGTCATCCGTTCTCCCTGCCAGCTCGCCCATCTCCCTGTCGAAGGACAAGACTACTCTCGATGCCTCCATAAAAAATATGATCGCGACAAGCTGGAGAAGCAAAACCGCAGTATCAGGGCCCGAAGCCCTGGTGAGATCTGTTCCTGCCTTCCCTGCCACGAACGATACTAGCAGCATTACGGAAGCCGGAATCGTAAACGCTTTCTTCTTTGCAGACATCCCATACAGTCCAAGAAACCCGACGATAAGCACGATCAGAATCCCGAGTCCCAGAAACACCTGCGATGGTACGACAAGAACAATCCAAGGTGCCAAGAAGAGATAGTGGAGCTTCACGATCAGAACAGCGGCCTTGACACCTAGTGTTAGACTCGTATGATTGGTCGTGTAGGCCTTACCTCGCTTAGAATGGCTGAGAGGGGAATGCCTGCCGGCCACTGGCTAACCGTGCAAATCTTCTCTAGGGCGAGTAGCGTGTTGGATCGTCCGAGCATCAGCATTCGATACGCGATCTCTTCCTCTTCAGAGTTGAATCTGGCAGGCGCCATGGGCAAAGGCGATAGAACCAGTATACTGTATCCAGTCGCTGAGAGTTGTCGGATGCCATCGGCGATTGTTGTGTCTAGAAGTGGAGAGATGATTAGTATCTGAGCCTTAGCAGGTAGCATAAGGCGAGCGAGCAACGTGATGACATAACTGGTCGAGAGCAGTGATCTTCCAGGCTTCGCTGCCGCGAGAAGAAAGAGAATGTTTCGCTCATGCCTCTTACCGAACCTTGGTGACACGGCTCCACGCTCCTCTCCCTGAAGTACCATCCCAACCCTGTTCCCCTGCCTCAGCAGAAGGCTGGCCATGGAAGCAGCTGCTCTAACTCCCCGCTCGAACAACTCCGCCTCAGCGGCCTCGCAATAGCTGACGTCCGTGTCGAGAACGATCATTACATCGGTGACTCTTTCAGCTTCCATCTCGTTCACAATCAAGCGCGCGTGTTTGGCTGAGGTTTTCCAGTTGATCCGCTTTGGATCATCTCCTGCGACATAGTCGCGCATGCTATAGAACTCTGTTCCAGGACCTAACGTTCTTGCCGGGATTGTTCCAGGCCAAGGACCCAGATGTCGCGGCCGGAGCTGAGCTCCTCTAATCCTTTCTGGCCGAGGCATTATTGAAAGAATCTCCGCCTCGGATCTTTCCTCGACGAGATAGAATCCGAACGGATCCTGGACCCGTGCGACCAAGGGTCCGATCTGATAGTGTCCCCGGATCGGGCTGCGGAACTCGAGCCCTAGCGCAAAATTCTCGCGAGCACCGAGCCGGGTCAATACACGACTCGCTCCTGACTTGAGCTTAATATCGCCCGGCAGAAGCTCGTCGACTTCGACGTTTCCGAGCTGATAGCCGGTGTTGTTCGAGATCACGATCTGGATTGATATGTCCTCGTCTCCGAAGCTGTCAGCTGGAACGACCAGATGACTTATCTCCAGCTCGATTGTTTCGGGAAGACCCCAGAAGTTAGCGAGGAAGAACATAGAGGCGAGCGGAAGAACCATTGACGCTAGCTGCCAGTCCTGGAGAAGCAGCCCGAGGATCAGCACGACAGCTGCCAGCGCAAAATAGAGACTTGCCTTTCGAGTAAACAAGTGCTGCAGGGATCACTTGGCCTTGGGCACAGGAACAGCCTTCAAGATCTCGTCGACAACAAGCCGCGGGTCAACCCCCTTGACCCACGACTCCGCTTTCATGATCATCCGGTGCATCAGAGCCGGCCCAGCAACCTCCTTTACATCATCAGGTATGACAAAGTCTCGACCGTGGAAGACCGCTCTCGCCCTAGCCATCTTGAATATTGCAAGAGAGCCTCGCGGACTAGCACCAACCTCGACCTGCCGCTGAGCCCTCGTTGCCTGGACAATATCCGTTACATATCCGAGAACATCATCGTCAACATGGATCCCCTCAACAGTCTTTTGAAGAGCAAGAATCGTTGCTGCACTAGCAGCAGGCTCAAGCTGAACGTCCTCACGGCCACGTTGCATCCGTCTCTTCAAAATCTCCACCTCCTCTGCACGGTTCGGGTATCCCAGCTGGAGCCTGACCAGGAAACGGTCGAGCTGCGCTTCAGGCAGGGGATAGACTCCTTCGTACTCGATTGGGTTCTGCGTCGCGATGACAATAAAGGGGTCTGTGAGAAGGTGCGTCTTCCCGTCCAGAGTCGTCTGGCGTTCCTGCATTGCCTCTAAGAGAGCAGCTTGAGTCTTGGGAGGAGCTCTGTTTATCTCGTCGGCTAGCAATATGTTGGTGAAAACTGGGCCTCTTCTGAGATCAAATTCGCCGTTCTTGACATTGTACACGTACGTCCCTGTAATATCGGAGGGTAGGAGGTCGGGAGTGAACTGTATTCTTGAGAAGTCACAGCCCATGCTCATAGCGAAGCTTCGTGCTAGTAGGGTCTTCGCAAGCCCGGGGTAGTCCTCGAAGAGTATGTGGGAGTTTGCCAGAATCGCAAGCATGACCTTCTCCAGAACTGGTTCTTTTCCAACGATGACCTTCTTGACCTGGTTTACAACTTGTTGGCATTTCTCGCCCGCTTCCTCTACCTTCAAGCCTTCCAGCCTTCTATTCTATCGATAATTTGTCGGAGCAATTGGAGACGTGCCTCTCCTCCTCGCGGAGGAGAGTAATATAGTAGCTTGCAGAGCTCTGGATCTTTGATCAGTCGCGGACCCAGATCATGGTCTGCGAGGGCGCGCTTCACATATTCATTGTCTGTTCCGGTTTCCAAGCTCACTTTCTCCGCCAGGAGATCGCGAAGGCGGCCGCGAAGGATAGTCTCGAAATAGGCAGGGCTTGCCTTGGCCGCAACCTCTACTTGTCTTGTGAGAAACTGTATGTCTCTCGCACGCAATCTTCTAGGATCCTCTCGGGCTATAGTCTCTGAAGGGACTGTAGCCCGATCCGAAAGGTCAACAGCGAGAATCAGAGATAGCAAGACTAGGGGAAGAGCCAGGAGGGTCACGGTAGGGGTCAGCGCCTCAGGTATGACACTTCGAAGCAGTACGAGGAGTAGAACGTAGACTGCTGAGGCAAAGGCCAAAAGTCTTATGGTTCTACGTTTCAATTTTCAGAACATTGAGTCGAAGGTCCATCTGTCCGCTGATGTCCAAAAGGCATCGTTGCGCTCGCCCAGCATCGTCCTCAGTGATAGGATGAAGACTGTACCGTGCTTCCTCGAAGAGGCTAGTAAGCTCCTTGATGGCAGGGCTATTGACTCCAAGCATATTGCGTATAGCCGCCTCCAGTTCCCGAGCGGTCTGATCTGATGTAATTCTGGTGCCCACACCTTGGGCTCGTTGGATCATGCTCTGGTAACTGTTGATGATTCTTATCCGTGGGTCCAATGTTGTTTCATTCTTCAGAATGTGAATTGCGTCCTCGACGGCTTCGATCCCCTCAGGGCGGGGCAGGGGAATTTGAGTAATCAAGTCTGCCTTGGTTTCCTGCCAGGAAACCTTGATGCCACGGACGACGATCACGCAGCTTACGATTATCAGGCCCAATATGGCGAAGTAGAACCAGTTTGACTGAGCAAGGTTGCTCAGTTGGGCAACGGTTCCCAGTAGGGGAAGCGTCGAGGTTGTTCCAGCTCCTAACACAGGGCCGGTGAATTGGGAGGTGACATTCAAATCTGGAGTGGCCCGGCAGATGAATCCTCCACACCTTGAGGTAAGGACCACTATAGCGAGGGCCCAAGCAGCCATCCAGATAATTATCGTGAGGGTCTTCGACTTCCCCTTCTTCTGCCGGCTTCTCTTTCTCGCGATTCCATGGCCGAGGGCGTCGGAGAGTAAGCGCCAGTTGTAGATTAGAAAGATTATCATTACTATGACGAGCCCCAGGCCGATGAGAGGTGCGAGTGAGAGAATATAGATCAGCCAATAGGAGTTCAGAAGCAGTGATCCTCCGGGTTGGCTCTTTGTAAGGGAGCCAAGGGCGAATGCTAGGAGTATGAGCGCGACAAGGAAGGGTAGAAGCCGGTTTCCTCTCAGGGTCCCCGCTCCAAGCAGGCTACGGTTGTGGCGACTGGCGATAAATACTTGTCCGAAAAACAGGTTCTCAGACTCAGGATGCGGAGCTGGAGTCCGCTTCGTCACGGCCGAAGAGAAAGGCGCGAACAGTCGCTAGTCTTTCACTGCTTCGAGAAGGCTTGCGACGTTCCAGAGTTTTACGCGGGTGTACGGGGGCATGTTAGGGTCTTGGCTGATCTCGTCTAGTGTTGAGATGGCGTTTGAGGCGCGGACTCCTATTGTGTGTCCTTGTGCTTGGAGCGCGTCCATGGCGCCTTTGGCTGCGCGTCGGATGTTTCGCGGGGTGGTGTTGTCATTGGAGACTTCGTTGAGTACGGCTAGGGCCTGTTTTATCCGTGTCTCGTATTCTTCTTTCCGTTTTGCTTTTTGCAGGCGCTTTCACCAGTTTGTTGGAGGGGCGTCTCGACTCTGTATGCATCCTAGCCCAGAAGGCGAGGACGGGCTGGGTTCCGATTAAAAGATTTCCATTTCCCTAACAGATGACGCAGACTGGGCTGCGCAGAACCGGAACTAATCGTTATTGGCGAGAAATCTGTACTTTCGTTCTCTCACAGGTTAGTTTCACAATAGTCCAAGGGAACCATACACGCGGCGCGAGACAGGGTCGCTAAGATCCCCTATTTTTTCTAGAACATTTCCTGTGTGGCGTGGATTCCAGGCGAGACAGGTGATTCAGGGCACAGTTCAGGCTGGGAACGCCTGGCGGAGATCGCGACAATTCCGAACGAATTTCGGGAGAGTTACTAGAGGGGTTCCAGATTCGAGATCGGGGCGGAAAATGGGCGATTTTCCATTTTTGTCTCTTCCCGCAACCTCTTTTGCGTCGCGGAACCATAGTCACAATCTGGACCATTCTTTTCCCCGACCCGTTTCCTATCTGAACGAGATTTGGGGTTTGTTTCTTTGAGACGGGCATGTTGTCGGCCTGTTTTGTCTTTTCGATCCCCGAGGATTCCCCTAGGGATAAGCGTGGAAGATCATGTTCTAGAAATCGTGAGCTTAGATTCGGGATCAGGGCTGGTGATGGGCGATTTGCTAAAGAAGGATGGTCTCGCGGTCCCGCTTGTGGAAATGGGCACGGTTTTCGAACGTGTCTCAGCATCCAGGTGGTTTGCTGAATTCTAGCCAGCCCCTGTTCTTGGCAGGAAGAAAAGCGCCCGGTTATGTGAAGCCCGAATAGTTTCGGACTTGTCCACTCTTCTTAAGAGACTGAATGTTTGAACAGCCGGGACAACTTGTCGAATTACGAGACCGGTCGAAGGCTAGAGTATAGAATCAGAGATATCTTTCGGAGAGAAGGATACGTGGTTATCAGAGCAGCGCAATCGAAACCCATCGATCTGGTGTGTATGAGAGATGGGAAATCGTTCTTGATAGAATGCAAAACAGACCGATCGTTCCTAGGAAAAGACAGGAAGAAAGAGCTTCTAGGACTGGCCGAGCAAGCAGGCACGCCGATAATACTGGCTAAACGCAGGAGACGCAGAGTAGAACTGACAAACCTCGCAGATGGAAAACTCTTCGACCCGAAGAACCTTGCAGCTATTCCTTGAAAGACTCTTTTAGACTACGCAGCTTCTCCAGCGTCGATAGCCAGCCGAAAACGAGGTTGCTGTAAACCGACAGCTTCTCAGGATCCTTCTCAACCTTCAAAGCATCATTTGCCTCACTGATCTTGCTGACAATCGTCATCTCAACCGAATCCAGAATATAGCCTGGAGAGAGGGTGGCTTGAGGCGACATTGCCTTCTGATAGACCACAGGCTTGTTACATTTCGCGCAGAAGACCTCGCCTTTCACCTTGAACAAGGGCGTTCCGCACACGGGACAGACGTCAGAGAGCATGGTGGCGCCTGACTTCAACAGGTCCGCCATGCGCTTCACATCCTCCGACAACTTCGACCAACAGAAATAGGGCGTTCAGCGCGCTATAAATCGCACGGACTAGATAGGGTAGATCAATGCTTCATGGACAGCGCTGAAACCCGGAAATCACCAAAGGCGCCCAAAAGGCATTATAGCCAGACAAGTCGAGGTAGCGCTGGTCAAGCTTTAGGGGATCTGTAGGCGGTGCCAAACGACCTAAAGGGAAAGACAGCAGCCCTAATTGCCACAGACGAGTTCGAGGACCTAGAACTATTCCATCCCATGTACCGGTTGCAAGAGGAAGGAATCAGGACATTAGTCATCGGGCTGACCAGGGACCCTATCAAGGGCAAGAAAGGATACTCGATCACACCTAACGAATCGATTGATGACGTAAGTGCAGAGAGCTTCGACTTTCTAGTTGTTCCAGGAGGCAAATCGCCAGAGAAACTACGACTCAACAACAAGATCCTCAAATTTGTAAAGGATTTCGACTCTCAGGGCAAACCTATTGCCGCGATCTGCCATGCCGGACAGGTGCTGGCGTCCGCGGGGATTGTGAAGAACAGGACGCTAACCTGTGTTGCGGGAATAAGGGATGACATGATCAACGCCGGTGCGCGCTATGTCGACAAGGCTGTAGTGATTGACGGAAACCTCGTTACCTCAAGAGTCCCCAGCGATCTCTCCGAATTCGCACGAGCGATGATAGAGGTCTTTCGGAAGCCACAGCTATTGCAGGTTCCGCGACCAAGATAGAAACTCCCCCTGAAAATACGGCAATGACCTGTCTCGATAGGAGTCAGGTAGAGTTATTACCCGAAGGATGATTTCGCCCTGACGGAAGTTCAGAGGATCGACTTTGCCGGAAAAGACCCTGACGCTTAGAGTGGCGGATGCGTATCAGAGAGATGTCGGTCGAGGCATCGCTCGAGTAGACCCGAAAGTTGTGGATGAACTCGGCCTGACCTCAGGCGATGTGATTCAGATTATTGGTAAGAAGAAGACAACGGCTCTTTCATGGCCAGGATACGAGTCGGATTTCGGCAAGGGAACGATACGTATCGATGGGTATCTCAGGAATAATGCTGGAGTTTCGATCGACGACAAGGTCACAATTAGGAAGATAGAGGCGAAGATCGCCCAGCGTCTCACCCTGGCACCAACCGAACCGCTCCGGATTGTAGGAGGAGAGGAATATCTCAGCCAGATCCTGGAAGGCCGAGTCTTAGCACGCGGAGACTACGTTCCGATAAACGTGATGGGTCGCAAAATCGACCTCGTTGTTACAAGCACCACTCCGACCGCGGAAGCCGTAATCGTCACAGACCAGACACAAGTCACTGTCGGCGAACAAGTCAAAGAAGCGCCTAGAGCAATCCCGAGGATCGCGTACGAGGACATTGGAGGCCTTCGGCCCGTCATCCAGAAAGTCCGGGAGATGATAGAACTTCCCCTGAGACATCCGGAACTGTTTGAGCGGCTGGGGGTCGAGGCGCCAAAAGGAGTCCTTCTTCACGGACCACCAGGGACGGGTAAGACGTTGCTTGCCAAGGCGGTGGCGAGCGAGACGAACGCGAACTTTTACAGTATTGGTGGGCCGGAGATAATGAGCAAGTTCTACGGTGAGAGCGAGGAGAGGCTCAGAGAGATTTTCAAAGAGGCCCAGGAGAACGCGCCATCTATCATCTTCATCGACGAGATAGACTCGATCGCGCCGAAGCGGGAGGAGGTTACCGGTGAGGTCGAGAAGCGCGTTGTTTCGCAACTACTTTCTGTAATGGATGGCCTACAATCGCGTGGTAAGGTGGTGGTAATAGGAGCGACAAACCGGATCAACTCGATAGACCCTGCTCTCCGCCGGCCGGGAAGATTTGATCGGGAGATCGAGATCGGGGTCCCGGACCGGGATGGGAGATTGGAGATTTTGCAGATTCACACGCGGGGGATGCCTTTGGCGGAGGATGTGGATCTGAAGAGGCTGGCTGATGTTACGCACGGGTTTGTGGGAGCGGATTTGGAGGCGCTCGCAAAGGAGGCGGCTATCAGGGCGCTTCGCAGGATCCTGCCGGAGATCAACTTGGAAGCGGAGAACATCCCGGTGGAAGTTCTCAACAAGATTATCGTGCGAATGAGCGACTTCCAAGAAGCGCTGAAGGAGGTGGAACCTTCGGCGATGCGGGAGGTCTTGGTGGAGGTTCCGGATATCAAGTGGGGGGATATTGGCGGGCTGGAGGGGGTTAAAGAAGAACTTCGAGAGGCTATAGAATGGCCGCTGAAGTATCCGGAACTCTTCGCCCAGATGAACGCCGTTCCCCCGAAGGGATTGCTGTTGTACGGTCCGCCTGGAACTGGGAAGACGCTCTTGGCGAAGGCTGCGGCGAACGAGAGCGAGGCGAACTTCATCAGTGTAAAGGGTCCGGAGCTGCTCAACAAGTTTGTTGGCGAGTCGGAGAAGGCGATTAGAGAGGTCTTTCGCAAGGCCCGCCAAGCATCGCCATGCATCATCTTCTTCGACGAGATCGACTCGGTGGCACCTGTCCGTGGGAGCAGCTCGGGAGACTCCAATGTGACGGAGAGGGTGATCAGCCAGTTCCTGACTGAGATGGACGGGCTGGAAGAGCTGAGGAACGTCATCATAATCGCAGCCACGAATAGACCCGACATCGTGGACCCGGCACTACTACGTCCGGGCAGATTCGACAGGCTACTGCTCGTCCCCCCACCGGATCCGGAGGCAAGAAAGCAGATCTTTCGAATTCATACGAAGAAGACGCCGTTGGCTGAGGATGTGAAGCTGGACGAGCTTGCTAGGAAAACGGAAGGATACACTGGAGCTGATATCGCGTCTATCTGCAATACTGCCGTGATGTTGTCAATCAAGGAACATATTGGGAAGGCGAAGGATGCGGAGGATGCGAAGAAGAGGGCTAAGGGGTTGAAGGTGGCTAAGCGTCATTTTGACGAGGCTATGCAGAAGGTTAAGCCGATTTCTGGCCAGGAGCTTAGAATGTACGAGCGCTTCTCGCAACAGTTTGCGGACACGAAGACAGGCCTTCAAAAGGTTCCTACGCCGGCGTAGACAAGTTGAGATGAGGGATTTCTAGGGCCGGGCTGGAGCGCGACCGCTCGGAAAAAAGGCGGGAGGTTGGGTTAGGTCCGGGACCGCCCAACCGACGGGGGCAGGGAACGATGCGATTGGCCGATGAATCCGGTCGTGTGGCTGAGGAGAGACGATGTCTCGGTGAGGTTGGCGTGCGTGTTCGTTGCTGTCGTGTCGATGTGGGTTCTAATCCACTCGGGTATGACCACGGTGCGGATCAGCGCTTGGATGGTCACGTCTCTCGTCTTGGCTTCGAGCTGCAGCTTCCGGTAGTTCTCGTTCCCCATTGAGAAGATAAACTTGGCCATGACAGATACATTGTGGTATAGATCGGTATAAGCCCACAATTTTGAACAGGCAAATTGCGATGCCGGATGCCGTCTAAACGTCCGTTCAGGCAGTTTGAACGGAGAAAGAACACCTGGTTTCACCCGGAGAAACCGAAATCTCTTCCTGGCAGGACCCGAATCGTGCCAGACGGGCGTTCTACTGCTCCTACCCGCAGGCGGGTCTAAGCGAAAACTTTGCAAGGCGAGAGAAACGACGGGGCGCAGACGGATTTGTAAGCAACCATTACCCAGAAGAGGAGCTCGCAACATGCAAGACCAGACGCTTCCTCGATTCCTGACGGTTCGGCGCGGAACCGGAAGTAACTCTTCGCCACGCTTGAAAACGAGGTCCTAGATGAAGAAGACGAAGGTTACGAAGCATATCATCATGAGCAGTATAGCATGCTTCAACCCGTCTTTGAGATAGCCTGTTGCCATCTTTCCACCCACCAACCCCGCGAACAGCGCTTCTATCATGGCCATGTACAGGAATACCGCGGTAATCTTGTCAAGCGGGAGACTGACGAAGCTGAACCCTCCCCCGAACCCCCCGCTTCCCGAGCCAGCGCCGAAGGTCGAGTTGGCCAGTTGTTTGAAGAAGCTCGATATGAGGAGGTACACCGTGACGAGGAATACTGCGAAGCTGATGTACATGACTCCTATGAAAGGCCTTAGAGTCGCGCGCCTCTTGTTTTCCAAGTACTGTATTTCTTGCACGTGCTTGGCCACCGACTCCATGCTTTCTTGAATGTCTCCTCCGGACTTGTTAGCTTCAGAGATCAACATGGCGCTCCTCCTGGAGAGAGTCGTGCCTGTGGCATCTGCAAAGTACTGGAGAGCTCTCTCAAGGGGGACTCTGAAGCTGATCTTGGCGATTAGCTTTTTGAGCTCTTTCGTTAAAGGACCATATTCCCGTTCTGCCGATATTTCGATAGACCTCGTCAGAGTCATGCCGCTTCGACCCGCGTCGGCGATGTCCCGGATCAGGTGTGGAATGTTGTTATCGATGGCGTCTCTTCGCTTGGACTCTCCAAGGTAGACTATTGCTGGAGGTATGAGCGCGATTATTCCGGCCAAGAGGAGGAAACGGTCGATGCTAAACTTGCCTACCAAGCCGGCGATTGGAACGTTGGGCGTGGGGCCGAAGAGGGCGATTTCTACGAGTCCCCAGAAAAATATTCCAGCGAAGATTATTCCGCTGAAGACCCATATTAGTTTACGAGTGATCTTGCTGAAGATCCCTCTCACTCCGCCGCCTCCCGAATCGTCCTTGACCTTTTTCACTTTCTTGGCGGGGACTGCGGCGTCTGGAGTCTGTGGGGCCGGTGCCGGTTCGTTTGGTTGTGACATTTTCTTTTTTCCTAACCTTTCGGCTGCATGGTGTCTAGGATGAAGAGGAACATTACGCCGCATATTGGTATGAGTATGAAGGCTAGGAGGTACATGAAGGAGAAGACGTCCACTCCTCCCAGGTTTCCTCCGATGGAGGCCATGATCGAGAGCATGACGACGAGCATTAGTGGGAAGGCGATGAGCATGAGCACGTAGGTCTCAGCGATGATTCCTAGTGAGTCGAGGAATGATTGGACGGAGAGAGCGCGTTTCTGGAAAAGGTGGTCTGTTATGCCTTGGAAGAACTTCTTCATGTCCCCACCGGTCCGGATGACCCCTGCGAAGCCTCGGAGAAGGTCTTGGTAGTTTGTCGAGGGCGAGCGCTCTACCTCCGCGTTCATCGCGTTGATGACGTCGTAGCCTAGAAGGTCGATTCTTCCGATGACGTTTGCGATCTCGTCGGAGAGCATGAACTTGGGGTCCTTCTCGGCAGTGGATCGCAGTATTCGCTCAGGGGTGACGCCCGCGGACGCGAGCACTGTCATGTAGCTTGACGTGAATGGTAAGAATTGGTCAAGTCGATTTCTTCGAGATCCCACTTTCATGTATGGGAGCATATAGAACACTCCCAGAATGACAACGCCCGTCATTACCGCTAGGCCGATGGAGAGTATGACCTCCAGGAGGATGGAGGTTATTGTGAAGCTGAGCCCTAGGGAACTTGCGAGTCCTAAATTGAGGATGAGGAACCATACGAAGAAGGAGATGCCTCCTCCAAGCATGGCGGCGAAGACCATGCTGCTGACGTAGGCTTTGAAGCCGATCTTCATTCCAGCGAGGGAGAGTACCGTTTTGAGGCCGCCGAAAACCCCAAGGAGTTTGCCTATCCTTCTGCCCAGTAATCCATAGGTGAAATAGGAGAATCCCTCTTTCTCGACCGGAAGAGCTGGTCCGCCTTTCTTTCCTTTCTCGGTCTGTTCGAGGAAGCGTCGCATTCTGGTCCTGTAGTCTCCCATGTGGAGTACTGCTTTTTCGTAGACGAAGTTGCTGTAAATCGCGCCTAGCGGCGACAGCAGTGCTATTTCGATAATCAGCCAGGGCGGGCTGCTGGCGACCAGGGGGAAGAACATGTTCGAGACAATGGCCAAGGGGACGGACAGCGGGATGCTGATGAACCATTTCCGTTTTTTCAGCGCGGGGATGTTGAAGTTGTACAGTATTCCGAAGAAGGAGCCTGCTATGAGCAAATAGGTGATTGGGACAAGTTGCTGAATATCGCCAGTGTTGGGGTCTGTGTACCATGTGCAGCCGCAGTACGCGCCCATTCCTCTGAATAGCAAGGTGACGAAGGAGAGCACGACTGTCGCTCCCACCCACGCCTTGCTAGTCTCAAAGATGCTCTTCTTTACAGAGTAGAGACCTAAACAGACCAGTGCGAGTAGTCCGAGCCCTACTGTGAGAATGTCGTTCGAGTTTGTCGATAGGATCTGTCCGAGCGGTCCCAGGAAGGGGACGATAGGGCCTATCAGGCTCATGG
>Ga0209237_1000620_pt1 | contig 20367 bp, 16 predicted proteins | sample GraSoi013_1_40cm_2_FD_185820 | JGI IMG/M metagenome (GOLD analysis project Ga0209237, IMG submission 185820) | Grasslands soil microbial communities from the Angelo Coastal Reserve, California, USA - Sample 10_02_2013_1_40cm (SPAdes) (version 2) | ecosystem: Environmental > Terrestrial > Soil >... | reverse complement strand
CGCACCAGCTCCGGCCGGGCCGCAACCGCAAACCAGTCGTTAGGACTCCACCGCACCAGGCCGAACACCGAGCCCGACTGGATGTCGGACGTGGTCAGGAGCGGCGTACCCGCGGCGATGTCCAACCCGGCGGCAGACGAGAGCCAGCGACGATAACGGACGGCCGGCCCGACCACGAATCCGAGCCTGTCCAGACTTGCGAACAGCGATGCGCCAACGGCGTCCCGGGCGGCGACGTTGACCATGACGCCCCAGTCCGCCACCTCGCGGAGTGGCGTGTCGTTGAATGTGTCCCCGCCGAGGACCAGGTAGCCACCCAAGTTAGTGAAGACGAACGCGGAGCAGACGGGTTTGGGCCGCGCGCGGTAACAGAGCGTGGCAGTCGGCTGACCCGCGGCCGAGTCTTGGGCGCCTTGCGCCGGAGCCTTCTCGGGCCAGGCCAGAAGCAAAGAGATAGAGAGTAGGGTGAGTTGCCGCACAGGGACCTCCCGCTGTCTGGGACGCGCTACCGCACTTCACTTCACGCTCCATACAATAAGCGGAAGGCCGTTCAAGCAGCTTTCAAGACGGCCGATCATTAAGTTTCGGTAAGCACCCATGCCCGACGTCAAAGCGAAGATCGCGCTGGAGCTGAATGGCGAGGCCGTCGAGGTCGCCTTCGCACCGCACAAGACCCTGCTCGAGGTGCTGCGCGAGGACCTGGGGCTCACGGGCACGAAACACGGCTGCGAGCTGGGCGAGTGCGGTACCTGCACCGTGCTCGTCGATGGCACGCCGGTCCTCTCCTGTCTCGTGCTCGGCCTCGCCTGCGCCGGCCACCGGGTCAAGACGGTCGAGGGCATGGCGGAGCGTGGGACGCTCCATCCGCTCCAGGAAGCGTTCGCCGAGCTGGGCGCGGCACAGTGCGGCTATTGCACACCGGCGTTTCTCCTCGCCGCCGAGGCGCTCCTGGCGTCGAGCGCGCGTCCGACGCGTGACGAGATCAAACAGGCGCTGTCGGGCAACCTCTGCCGCTGCACCGGCTACATCAAGATCTACGAAGCCGTCGAGCTGGCAGCCGCTCGCCTGCGCGGCGAGGATGCGAAGCCGGCACCGGAGACCCTGTATGGCGTCCGGTAAGAAGACGGTCAGGCGGTCAGGCGGACCGGCGGTCGGAAAAACCGCGGAGCCACAGACCGCCCGACCGCCCGACCGCCCGACCGCCCTTCGGGTGGTCGGGAAAGCGCTCCGCAAGGTCGACGCGACCGCGAAGGTCACGGGCGTCACGCGGTTCGCCGACGACCTGTTCCTGCCCCGCATGCTCTTCGCCAAGCTGCTCCGCAGCCCCCACCCCCACGCGCGCATCCTCTCGATCGACACGTCCCGGGCCGCCAGCGCACCGGGCGTGAAGGCCGTGCTGACGGGGAAGGATCTCCCGATCCCGTTCGGCATCCTCCCCGTGAGCCAGGACGAGCAGGCCCTGGCGCTCGACAAGGTGCGCTTCGTGGGCGACCCCGTGGCGGCGGTCGCGGCCACCACCGAAGAAGCGGCCACCCAGGCGCTCGACTTGATCACCGTCGAGTACGAGGTGCTGCGTGCCTTCCCCGATGCGCTCGACGCCGTCGAGCATCCCGAGCCGGCGATCCACGATTACGCCGACGCCGGGAATATCCACAAGCTGATCGATCTCGAATTCGGCGACGTCGACGCCGCCCTAGCGCAGGCCGACATCGTACGCGAGGATGTGTTTTTCTTCGAGGGCAGCACCCACCTGCCGATGGAGCAACACGCGGCGGTGGCCGACTGGTCTCCCCCTCCCGACGGAAAGCTCACGCTCTGGAGCGCCACCCAGACGCCGCACTATGTGCACCGGGCGCTCGCCAAAGTGCTGGAGGTCCCGGCGGCACGCATCCGGGTGATCGCCTGTCCGAACGGCGGCGGCTTCGGTGGCAAGAGCGATCCCTTCAGTCACGAGATCGCCGTGGCGAAGCTGGCCATGGTAACGGGGCGACCCGTAAAAGTCACCCTCACGCGCGAAGAGGTGTTCTACTGCCACCGCGGGCGCCATCCCACGCTGATGTGGGTGAAGACAGGATTGAAGAAGGACGGCGCCATCACCGGCATGCACTTCAAGTCGCTGCTCGACGGCGGCGGCTACGGGTCCTACGGGGTCGCGAGCACGTACTACACGGGGGCGCTGCAAACCGTCACCTATCATGTTCCACGGTACAGGTTCCAAGGTGCACGGGCGTTCACGAACAAACCTCCGTGCGGGCCGAAACGGGGGCACGGGACTCCTCAGCCGCGGTTCGCGCTCGAGGTCCACCTCGACAAGATCGCCGAGCAGCTCGGCATCGATCCGGCCGAGCTCCGCCTCAAGCATCTGGTCCCCCCCAACTCACTCACCGCCAACTGGCTGCGGATCGGCACGATGGGCCTCGGGCCCTGCATCGAGAAAGTGGTTCGCGGCTCGCGATGGACGCAGCGGTTCAAACAGCTGCCCTATGGGAAGGGGATCGGGCTGGCGTGCTCGTCGTACATCACCGGCGCGGGACTGGCGATCTACTGGAACGCGATGCCGCACTCGGGCGTGCAACTCAAGTGCGATCGCGGCGGGGGGGTCACGGTGTTCTGTGGCTCGACCGAGATCGGGCAGGGCTCGGACTCGATCCTCGCCATGATCGTCGCGGAAGTACTCGGCCTCCACCCGCTCGACGTCGCCGTGGTCACCGGCGACACCGATCTCACGCCGGTGGACTTGGGCAGCTACTCGAGCCGGGTCACGCTCATGACGGGCAACGCGGCCATCCAGGCGGCTGAGCGCGCTCGCGACGTCATTGCCCTTCACGCCGGGAAGAAGCTCGAGACCCCCATCGACCGCGTCACGTTCGCCGAGGGGCGTGTGTTCGACGTCCAGGATCCCGAGCGCGGGCTCACGTTCGCCGAGGCGGTGCAGCTCGCGGAGGCGGCGGAAGGGACCATCGGCACGGTGGGCTCCTACACGCCGGCTCCGTCCGCCGGCAAATATCGCGGTGCGGGCGTAGGTCCCTCACCCGCCTACTCCTACAGCGCCTGTGTCGCGGAAGTAGACGTGGATCCCGCGACCGGGATCGTCCGCGTGCCGAAGATCTGGATCGCCCACGATGTGGGGCGCGTGATCAACGCCGCCACCGTGATGGGCCAGATCGAAGGCTCCGTGTACATGGGCCTGGGCGAAGCGCTCATGGAGGAGATGGTCTACCGCGGCAACCGCAACGTCGTCCACAAGATTCCCAGCCTGCTCGAGTACAAGAGCCCGACCACCCTCGAGATGTGCGACGTCGTGACCTACGTGGTCGAAGATCCCGATCCGAACGGCCCGTTTGGGGCCAAGGAATGCGGCCAGGGTCCGCTGCTCCCGGTGCCGCCCGCGGTCGCGAACGCCGTATACGACGCGGTCGGCGTGCGCATCGACGAGGTGCCCATAACACCGGAAAAGGTGTTCAAGGCACTGCGCCGGAAGGAAAAAGGGGAGGCGGGGCGGTTCGGCCCGGCTGGGTTCCCGGACTTACCCTGGCCCGAGCCCACCCGGGTGGCGACCCCATGGGAAGGTGGTGATGGACGGGCGGCAGGGAGCGCCAAAGGCGGCAAAGGGCGGCATCGTGCCGCAAAGGCGGCGGGGCGCTGATGCTCAGGCTCCCTTCCTTCACCTACCTGCAGCCCAAGGCGCTGCAAGAAGCGCTCGCGATGAAGGCGGACGCGGGTCCCGATGGGATGTACGTGGCCGGGGGCACGGATCTCTATCCGAACATGAAGCGCCGCCACCAGGAGCCGCGGACCGTCATCTCGCTGATGGGGATTCCAGAGCTCGCGGGATGCGAGATGCGGGATGCGGGATGCTTCCTCGGATCCTGCGTGACGCTCACCGAATTGTCGGACAGTCAGACCGTCCGACAGTCCGCCGAAGTCGTCACTCGCGCGGCCGCGCTCGTCTCCACCCCCCTGCTCCGCAACATGGGGACGCTGGGCGGCAATCTCTGCCTCGACACGCGCTGCAACTACTACAATCAGACGTACGAGTGGCGCAAAGCGATCGACTTCTGCATGAAGAAGGACGGGCACATCTGCTGGGTCGCGCCCTCGTCGCCACGGTGCTGGGCCGTCAGCTCGTCCGACGTGGCCCCAGTGATGGTGGCGCTGGGCGCGGACTACGTGCTGGTCGGCCCCGGCGGCGAGCGCGTCGTGCCGGCGGCGCGGTTCTATCACAACGACGGCATGAATTACCTTACGAAGCAGCCGGACGAGGTCCTCGCCGCAGTGCGGCTCCCGGCCCCCGATGGCTGGGACGCGGTGTACCACAAGCTGCGCCGCCGCGGATCGTTCGACTTCCCGGTGCTGGGCGTCGCGGCATGGGTCAAGTGGGAGCAGGAAGCGGGGAGCAGGGAGCGGGGAAGAGTCGTAGAGGCGCGCATTGTCCTCGGCGGCGTGGCGAGCTGGCCGCAGGAGGTCCCCGAGGCCGGCGCCGCGCTCGTGGGAACCGATTTGTCGGACGAGGGCGTAGCGGCCGCCGCGGACGCCGCGTACCGCCCCGCGAAGCCGATGGACAACACCGACTTCGATCTGTCCTGGCGAAAGCAGATGACGCGGGTGTACGTCGCGCGGGCGCTTGCGGAGCTGGGACAGCGCCGGCGGGCCGCGACGTAGGTCCCGGACTCGACGATTGGCCACCAACCCCGGAGAGCCGATGGAAGAGTTGACTCCCCTCGAGGTGTCTGTTGCGCCGCCGTACAACCTCATCGCCGAGCGGCTGTTTCGCGCGCGCATCGTGATCATCAGCGGCGAGATCACCCAGCGCGTCGCCGCGGGCGTGACGGCACAGCTGCTCGCCCTGGCCGGCGAGTCGAGCGAGGAGATCACGGTATTCATCAACTCCCAGGGCGGCCACGTGGAAGCGGGGGACACGATTCACGACCTCGTGCGCTTCCTGAGCCCGCGGGTGCGGATGGTCGGCACCGGGTGGGTGGCGAGCATCGCGGCGCTGATCTACGTCGCCGTGCCGCGCGAAGACCGCTACTGCCTCCCGAACACCCGCTTCCTGCTGCACCAGCCGGCGGGCGGCTCCGGCGGCTCCGCGAGCGACATCGAGATCGAGGCGCGCGAGATTCTCAAGATGCGCGACCGGCTGAACCGCGTCTTCGCCCAGCAGACCGGGCAGCCCCTCGAGCGGATCGAGGAGGACACCCGGCGCAACTTCTGGCTGACCGCCGAGGAGGCGCGACGCTACGGACTGGTCGGACAGGTCATCGAGCATCAAGCGGAGCTGGGCGAGCCGCAGCGCTGAAGGTGCGGGTGCGTTGGCCACTCGAGGAAAGGGGGCCGGGATGGATCAGGAGCGGCTGCTCAAGCGGGTGTGGCTGGTCAACGGAGTTCTCCTGCTCGCGCTCCTCGGAGCCCTCGGAATCTGGCTCCTCTTCAACCTCGGCTCAAACCTGCTGCATCACGACACCCGCGTCGCAACCGTCGGGGGCGGCACCGACTCCGAGCACGTCCCTCGCGCGATTCGCTATGACACTCCGCAGACCATCTGGAACAGCACCGCGCGGGTCGTCCTGGTCCGCTACGGTGAGGCGTTCCAGCGTCCTTCCGCAGGCCTCGGTTCGGCCGGGTACGCCCGCGAAAGCTACACGCCGTACGTCAACGCGATCTTCCTCGAGCCGACGGGTCGCCCGGCACATCTGCTCCTCAACCGGCCGGCCCTGATCCGCTCCGTGAGCTTCCCCCGCTCACGGGACGATTCCCTGCAGTCGTGGATCACGTATGAGGTCGCGTTCGACGATACCAACGGCGACGGTGGACTCGACGAAGACGATGCGGTGAGCCTGTACGTCAGCGATCTGCACGGTGCCGCGCTTCATCCGGTCCTTCCTCCGGAGTGGAGCGTCCTGAGCGAGGAGCCGCTCGGTGACGGCAGGCATATCCTGGTCCTCGCAGTCCAGCCGAGCTCGCGGGGCGAACGACACACGCTCGAGCAAGCGCCGGAGCATGCGTTCCTGCACGATGTGCCGACTGGTCGCACCGAGCCGTATGGCGCGCTCGACTCTCTGGCCGCACGCGCCGGGCGGATCGTCGGCCGCTAAAGCTCGGCTGCGGCGCGACGCCAGTCGCTCACGCCCCCGCGGCTTCCACCTCGCCCACCACACGGTCGAGGATCGCTACCAGGCGCTGCCGCGTGGCGTCGTCACGCGCCTTCCACCCGGTGCGATACACCGCCTTCACGAGCCGGCCCAGCGAGCGGTTCACGTCGCCCATCGCGCCGCCGAGGGTGCGGTCCACCGCCTCGCGCACGCGGTCGAAGATGTCGTCCACCAGGTCGCGGTGCTCGTCGAGAAACTTGCTTCCCGCATCCGTGATCTCGTAGACCTTCTTCCCGTCCACGTCCTTCGCGACGACGAGCCCTTCGTCCTCGAGCCATTGCAGCGTCGGATACACCGTGCCGGGCGACGGGGAATAGCAGCCGTGCATCTGGTCTTCCAGCTCTTTCATCACTTCGTAGCCGTGGCGCGGCTTGTCCTTCAGGAGTTTGAGGATCACGTACTTCATGTCCCCGGACTCGAACCACTGGCGGCGCCGGCCCCCCCCCCGTGGGCCTCCCCAGAGCCCCCGGGGTCCGAAGCCGAAGGCGAATCCGTTCCAACCGAAATGCCGAGTCATATTTGCTCCAGCGTGTGCGATGTAACGCGAAGATATTGCTGGACGATATATCGTGTCAACGGGTCGGAGGCGGGGAGCGGTAACGACGCTCACAGCCACCCTGGCACCGTTCGCACAAGTTATAAGGCCGCATGAACTTGTGCAGAGGCACGGCGGCGCTAGATTTGAAACCCGCGCGAGTACGCCTTTTTCCCATAGCTCGAGCGCCCTAGGAGGAGACCCGATGTCCGTACAGGTGACCCCCCACCCAAAATGGGTGGCCGACCTGGATGCCGTTTTGGATCCGAGCCGCGAGGCGATCCTCGACACGCCGGTGATCGTGGACGCCTCGGAGAACCAGCTGGTCGACGGCCGGATCCAGAACTTCCTCGTGAACTTCTACCCGATCATCCGCGACTTCCCGCAGTGGCTGCAGGTGCTGCTGGACCGCTCGCCGGAGGACGGGAAGGTCTTCTTCCGCGACAACATCCGCGTGGAGAAGCGCCACGACGCGATGTGGCGTGCGATGGGGGACGGCTTTAACGTCCCCAAGGAGCGCTTCCAGATTCCGGAGCCGATGCTCCCCGAGGTCAAGGAGTTCCACGGCTACCTGACGGAGATGTGCCGTGGCGCCACGTTCGGCTCGGCGGTGTCGGCGACGAACTACGCGGTCGAAGGTGTGGCGCAGAAGATCTCGGAGAAGGCGCTGCGCGGCCTTGCGAAGAACGAGAAGATCGGGCCGCGGGGGCGCTGGTGGCTCGAGGAGCATGCGAAGTACGACGACGAGCATCCGATCCACGCCCTCGAGATCATCAAGAGCTGCGTCAAGCGCGGAGAGGCGCCGCAGAGCGTCACCGAGTCGGCGCTGAAGAGTCTCGGTCTGATGAAAGAAGCCATGGTGGCCTCGTACGACTCATGAGTAAGGGCAGGCGCGCGTCGCCGACGCGGGGCATGCGGCCTCCGCCGACATCGCCGAATGCGACACTCAAGCCCCGGGCGTTCGACCCGCTGCGGGTGGCGGCGGAGATCGTGGCCTCCCTCGCGGACGCGGTGGTCGTGACCGGGGTGGATCGGCAGGTGCTCAGCGCCAACCGCGCGGCGGCCGAGCTGTTCGGCCGGCCCCTGGACGACCTCCCGGGGACGCCGATCGACGACCTCGTCGCCATCGCCGAGCGTCAGCACGTGGCGGAGCGTGAGCAGCGCGCGGTCGAGGGCGAAGAGCAGCGCTACGAGACGACCATCGTGAGCGCGACCGGGGACGAGCGCGTCGTCGCCGTGTCCACTACCCCCTTGGTGGTCGAAGGCGAGCTGCTGGGTACGGTGGCGACGTTGCGCGACGTCACCGAGGAGAAGCGGGCGCAGGACACCCTCGCCCGATCGGAGGCGCGCTACCGCAACTTGTTCGAGTCGGCATCGGACGCGATCGCGACGTTCGACGCGAACGGCCGCTTCACCACCTTCAACCACGCCGCCGAGATCATCTCCGGCTACCGCCGCGAGGAGCTGGTGGGCCAATGGTTCGCCCCGATGCTGCCCGACGACGAGCTCCCCAAAGCGCTCGCGCACTTCCAGAAGGCGCTCGCCGGTGAGACCGGTCTGTTCGAAACGAGCTTCTACCGCAAGGACGGCGACGTCCGCACGATTCAGGTGACCTACTCGACGCCGCGGCTCGACGAGGAAGTGTTGTGCGTGATCCGCGACGTCACCGACCAGAAGATGCTGCAGGAGCAGCTGATCCAGTCCGAGAAGATGTCCGCGATCGGGCAGCTGGTGTCGGGTGTGGCTCACGAGCTGAACAACCCGCTCGCCGGGATTTCGGCCTTCGCTCAGCTGCTCCTCTCCGAGAAGCGCTTCCCGCCCGATCAGCGGACGGCCGCCGAGATGATCTACGCGGAGGCCCGGCGGGCGTCACGCATCGTGCAGAACCTCCTGACCTTCGCCCGCCAGCACAAGCCGGAGCGCACCCCGACCTCCGTCAACCAGGTGCTCGACGACACCCTGGAGCTGCGCGGCTACGAGCTGCGCGTGCGAGGCATCGACGTACAGCGGGACTACGATGAGCAGTCCCCCGAGACGATGGCGGATGCGCACCAGCTGCAGCAGGTGTTCCTGAACCTGATCACGAACGCCGAGCAGGCGATGGAGCGGGCGGAGCGGGACCAGCAGCGCCTCAACATTCGCACCCGCCGCGCCGGCGACCTGATCCGGATCGAGCTCGAAGACACGGGTCCCGGCATCCCGCCCAATCTCCTCGAGCGCATCTTCAACCCGTTCTTCACCACCAAGCCCACGGGCTCGGGCACGGGGCTCGGGCTCTCCATTTCGCTGGGCATCGTGCGCGAGCACGAGGGGCGCATCTGGGCGGAGAACGCCACGCAGGGGGGCGCCCGGTTCGTGATCGAGCTGCCGATCGTGGCGCCGCGCCCCACCGGCGAGTTCCCGAGCGCACCGGCCTCGCATCTCGTCGCTGACCGGCTGCACGTGCTCGTGGTGGACGACGAGGCCTCGGTCCGCGTCGCGCTCCAGCGCTATCTCGCGAGCCGGGGTCACGAGGTCGAGACGACCGCCAGCGGCCGCGAGGCGCTCGCCCGGATGCGCGAAGACGCGTTCGATGCGGTCATCATCGATATGCGGATGCCGGATGTGTCGGGCGAGCAGCTGTTCGGCGAGCTCAAGGGCCGCGACCCGTCCTATGCGGAGCGCGTGATCTTCACGACCGGACAGCTGGTGGACGACAGCGTGCGCACCTTCCTCGCGTCCACCGGCCGGCCCTGCGTGCCGAAACCGTTCGAATTCAGCGCCTTCGACCAGGTGCTGCCGGCACGGCGCGCGTCCTGAGCCGCGTTTCCAGAGCCACAACGCAACGGGGGCCGCGTCGTCCGCGGCCCCCGTGTCGTTCCGCCGGAGCGGGATCCCGTTAGACCCGCTGCAGGTGCGTCAGCCGGTGGAGCGGGAGCTGGAGGCGGTACATGCGGCTCTGCTCCTCGTGCTCTTCGTGCTCTTCGTGCTCTTCGTGCTCTTCGTGCTCCTGATGCATGCGCATGAAGCGGTCCTCGCGCGCCGGAACCTTCCAGGCCACGGTCAGGCGCTTCTGCTTGCGCAGGATCTCGATCGACACCGTTTCGCCCTTCTCGTACGATCGGAGGATCCGCATCGCGTGCGACGGGTTCGCGGGCTTCCGCCCGCCGATGGACGTGATCACGTCGCCGCCCTTCAGGGGGAGGGTCGAGTCCGCCGGCGCCTTCACGACGAGGACGCCGTCCTTCGTGCCGAAGTACTCGCCGAGGTCGGAGTTGAGGCTCACGAGCTCAAGATCGCCCCACGGCGTCCCGAGCAACATCCTCGACAGCTCGAGCGGTTCCTCCATTTCCCGCACGCGCGGCATGATCATGGCCGGGCCTGGCATCTCCATCCGGAAGCTCGAGCCCAGATCCGCGGCCACGAGCGTCGTCTGTTTCGTGTCATTGCCCCGGCGAAACTCCACCTGCACCGTGTCGTCGGGCTCGAGCTTGCGGGCGAGCTCCACCAGCTTCCTCCCGGGGCCGGACTCGTCTTCGTCTTCCGCCTGCACGGCGGCGAGCGACGTGCCGTTGAACTTCGTGATGACGTCGCCGACCTTGAGGCCCGCCTTGTCCGCGGGACCCGCGGGCGTGACCCCTTCGATCTTGGCTCCGATCCGGCCGCGGTGGTCGCTCATCATGAACGTCCGGGCGCGCGGCTCGCGAGGCGGACGCGGCGGGCGAGGCGTCCCCTGCGCCGCGAGCCCGGCCGACGAGACGGCGAGCAGCGCCGCGACGATGATCCATTTCCGCTGCATGTGCGATAACCCTCCGGGGCGCTAGAGCCCCACGTACGCGGCGCGAGTGACGTGGACGCTCACGAGCTGCTCCATGAGCTCCACGCGCCGCTGCCACAGTGTGACGAGATCGGCCGGACGCGCCTGGGCTTGAGAGGGGCCTAGCTGTGCCAGCTCGCCGTCGATGACGGCAATGCGGTCTTCCAGGGCGGCTGCGAGCGCCGCGGAGCGGCCGCTCGTCACTCGCCCATTGGGATCGTAGCGCTGCAGCTGCTGCTCGAGCGTCGCCGATTGCTCCTTCACGCGGGCGAGCTCGGCGGCGTCGACTGGTTTTGTCCAGAACGGCCGGAATACGAGCAGCCCGGCGAGCACCGCGGCCGCGGCGAGGCCCGAGACGCCCCACCGCTCGCGGCGCCGGCGCCGCTCGGCCACAACGGCGTTCCGGACCGCGGGCCAGCGGTCCCGCGCCGGCCGCCGCACCGGCAGCGCCTTGAGCTGCGCCACGCGCTGGTACAGCGCCTCGAGCTCCGCCCGGCACGCCGGGCATCCCGCGACGTGCTGCCGCGCCCACGCGGACCCTTCCCCGGCCGCGAGCGCCAATACGTCGTCCATCGTGCAGTGCATCATTGCGCGACTCCCTCATCGAGCATCCGCCGCAACCGGACGTGAGCGCGCGCCAGCTGCGACTTGGAAAAACTCACCGTCTTGCCCATCTGCTCTGCGATCTCCTCGTGGGTGTAGCCCTCGACATCGTGCAGCCATACCACCGCCCGCGAGGTCTCGCTCAACCGCTCGAAGGCCCGCTCGAGATCGATCTGCGCGGGGACAGCGCCCGGGCTCATTCCCTCCGTCCCCCGCATCTCCCCCGCGCCACCCACGTTGCCCGCTCCCACCGCCGACTCCTCGTGCAACTCCTCCGTCTCGCGCACCCGGTCATGCCGGATCCGCATCAGGGCCTTCGATGTGGCGATCTGCCGGATCCAGCCCCACAGGTGCCCTTCCCCGCGGTACTGCTTGATGCTCCGGACCACCTCGAGAAACGTCTCCTGCAGCACGTCCTCTGCGTCCTCAGGTGCCCGCAGCACGCGGAGCGCGAGATTGTAGACGGGCGTCTCGAACGCCCGGTAGAGCGCCTCGAGCGCTTCCAGGTCGCCTGACTGCGCCCGGGCAACGAGAATGTCGGGAACCGCGAGAGAAATCGTCATCTCCTGAAAACCTATGATGCGTCAACTACGAAATACGTCGCGGGAAGGCGTCACGAAAACGGCGTCTCGGAACAACGTACGGCGACGCTGTCCCGCGACGTCGTTCCGTGACGTAGTTCCGAGACGCCGTCTAACCGATTGCTATTCGGCGACTTGCGGCTATTTTCCAGCATGCCCGATCTCGACAAGGCTACGCTGCACACCTGGCTGCACCACTGGCAGGACGAATACGACGCCGCCTACCTCTACCTGGTGCTGGCCGGCCAGGAGCCGGACCAGAAGCGCAAGGACGTCTACATCAAGCTGGCGGGGGTGGAGGAGCGTCACGTCCAGATGTGGGAGCAGCTCCTCGCGGAGCACGGCCACCGGGTGGGCCGGCCGCGCCCCTCCCTGAACGCGCGGCTCCGAGCCTGGTTCGGGCGCCGGTTCGGGCCCAACTACCTACTGCCGCTGCTGCTGCGCGAGGAGGGGCAGGAGGTGAAGGGGTACATGGACCTCCACAAGGAGGCCAGCTTCGACGACGCGCGGGACGTCTCGCTCAAGCTCGCCAAGGAGTCGGCCGCGCATGCCGAGACGCTGGCGGGTCTCGCCGGCCGGGCTGCGGAACCCTGGCACAAGACAGGGTCGGGGGGGTTCCTGCGCAACGTCGTTTACGGTTTCAACGATGGCCTGACCGCGAATTTCGGGTTGGTGGCCGGCGTGATCGGCGCCGCCGTGGCGCCGCACATCGTATTGCTGTCGGGAATCGCCGGGATGTTCGCCGACGCGCTGTCGATGGGCGCCTCGGGCTACCTCGCCGCGAAGAGCGAGCAGGAGGTGTACGACCACGAGATCGCGATGGAGAAGGAAGAGATCCGGATCATGCCCGAGGTGGAGGAAGAGGAGCTCGCCCTGGTATACCAGACGAAGGGGATCGAAGCCGGCATCGCGCGCAAGATGGCGGCCGAGGTCATGCGTGATTCGCAGCGGGCGCTCGACGAGCAGGTGCGGGAAGAGCTGAAGATCGGGGAGGCCCACGCGACGCCGTTCAAGGAGGGGTGGCTCACCGGCGTGTCGACGGCGGTCGGCGCGTTCATCCCCGTGGCGCCGTTCCTCCTGTTCAGCGGACGCACGGCCGCCTGGATCGCCTTCACGATCGCGATGCTCTCGCACTTCGGGGTGGGCGCGGCGCGCAGCTTTTTCACGGGGCGCGGCGTGATCCGAAGCGGCGTCGACATGTTCGTGGTGGGGCTGGGCGTCGCGGGCGTCGGGTATCTGGTGGGAGATCTGGTGGCGAAGGTGCTGTAACGGGATGCGGGATGGGGGATGGGTGGGGCCGCATCCCGCATCTCGCCTCCCGCATCCCACGTCCCGCTAAACGACCAGATTCAGCAACCGATCCTGCACATAGACCGTCTTTCTGACCGGCTTCCCGTCCACGAATTTCCTGACCGATTCGTCCCGCATGGCGAGTTCGACGACCTGCGCTTCTGTCGCGCCCCGCGCCACGATCACCCGCCCCCGGACCTTGCCATTCACCTGCACCACGACCTCGACATCGCCGGCGGCCGCGAGCTTCGCATCGTAGCTCGGCCAGCTCGCGTTAAAGATCGAGCGGTCGTGGCCCAAGGCGGCCCAGAGCTCCTCGGCGAAATGAGGTGCGTACGGCGCCAGCATCACGACTAGGGGCTCGACCGCATCCCGCATCGCGCACCCCGCATCCCGCAAGGCGTTCACGTACTCCATCATCGCCGCGATCGCCGTGTTGTAGTCGAGGCTCTCGGTGTCCGCGGTGACTTTCTTGATGGTCTGGTGCAGCTTGTGCGCGATCGCCGGGGGAAACCCCGGGCTCGCGCCCGGGGTTAGTTGGACCGCTTCATGCGCGGTCGTCCATACCTTGTCGAGAAAGCGCCGGATTCCCACGATCCCGGTCTCCCGGAAGTCGCCGCCTTCCTGGAAGGGCCCGAGGAACATAAGGTACATCCGGAAGGTGTCGGCTCCCCACTGCTGGATGTAGGAGTCAGGGATCACCACGTTCCCGCGCGACTTGGACATCTTCGCGCCGTCCTTGATGATGAGGCCGTGCGCCCGGAGCTTGGGGAACGGCTCCTCGAAGTGCACGTGGCCGAGCTCTCGCAGGACCATGCTGATGAACCGCGAGTAGAGCAGATGCAGCACGGCGTGCTCGTTCCCGCCGATGTAGCTCGTGACGGGAAGCCACGTCGTGGTGCGCTTCGGGTCCCACGGCCGGTCGTCGAACTCCGTGGACGGGTAGCGGAGGTAATACCAGGCCGAGTCGAGGAACGTGTCGGAGACGTCGGTCTCGCGCCGCCCCTGCGCGCCGCACTGCGGGCATTTGACGTAGTACCACTCCTTGTGCCGCGCCAGTGGGCTCACCCCGCTCGCATCGGGCCGGAAATCCTCGATCAAGGGTAGCAGGACGGGCAGGTCCCGCTCCGGCACGCCCACGGGACCGCAGCGGTCGCAGTGGATGATGGGGATCGGCGGGCCCCAGTATCGTTGTCGCGAGATGCACCAGTCGTGCAGGCGGTACTGTACTTGGGGCGTGGCGAGACCCTTCCCCTGGAGCCACGCGACGATGCGGTGCTGGGCGTCGCGACCCGACAGCCCGTCGAACTCCCCCGAATTGACGAGCACGCCGTCCTCCGCGACGCTCGGCAGCGGCTCCCCCCCCCCCCGGCCGGTGCGCACCACCTCGCGGATGGGAAGCTTGAACTGGGTCGCGAACTCGAAGTCGCGCCGGTCGTGCGCCGGCACGCCCATGATCGCCCCGGTGCCGTAATCCATGAGCACGTAGTCCGCGATCCAGATGGGGATCGCCTCGCCCGTGGCAGGATTGCGGGCGTAGGAGCCGAGGAACACGCCGGTCTTCGTTTTGTCGCCGACCCGGCGCGACACGAGGTCCTTCCCCTGCACCTCACGCCGGTAGGCGTTTACCTGGCGCCGCTGCTCGTCGGCGGTGAGCTGATCCACGAGCGGGTGCTCGGGCGCGAGCACGAGATACGTCGCGCCGAACACCGTGTCGGGACGGGTCGTGAACACGGGGATCTTGGCGCCGGCCGGGCTTTCGACGATCAGCTCGGCTCCCTCGCTGCGACCGATCCAGTTGCGCTGCAGGGTCCGCGTCGAGTCGGACCAGTCGAGCCGGTCGAGGTTCCTGAGCAGCCGCTCCGCGTACCGCGTGATGTTGAAGAACCACTGCTCGAGGAACCGCTGCTCGACCTTCGTGTCGGGATGGCGCTCGCAGTAGCCGTTGATCACCTGCTCGTTCGCCACGACGCTCATGTCCTTCGGACACCAATTGACCGCCGCCTTCTTCCGGAAGGCGATTCCCGCCGTGAAGAGCTGCAAGAAGATCCACTGCGTCCACTTGTAGTAGCGGGGGTCAGTGGTCGAGACCTCGTGACGCCAGTCGAACATGCCGCCGAAGCGCTTCAGCTGGCGGCGGAACGTCTCGATGTTCTGGGGGATGAGCTTCGCCGGGTGCGTGCCGACCGACAGCGCGTAATTCTCGGAATGAATGCCGAACGCGTCGAACCCGATCGGCTCGAACACGTCGTAGCCGTGCAGCCGCTTGAACCGGCCGTAGATGTCGGCGCCGGTGAACGCGAACATGTTCCCCACGTGCAGTCCCTCCGCGGAGGGATAGGGGAACATCATGAGGTTGTGGAACGGCCGGCGTGGCTGGTCCAAGTCGGGCTCGTTGGTGCGCTCGCGCGCCCACCGCTCCTGCCACCGCGCCTCGACGACCGCCGGGTCGTAGCTGGGCACCTGAGTCATAAGTGCATGAAATTAAACAGGCTTGCCCCGCCGGGTAACCCTGCGTACCTTCGCTCCCGACCCTCGACATGGCCAGCCGCACCCAGCAGTTCCGGCAGAGCTTCCTCCTCACGGGGGCCGTTGCCCTCGTCCTCGTGACCGGGTTCGCCCTGGTGTCGAGCCGCAGTGTCACCCGCATCGTCGAGCGGCAGGCCAATGAGCGCGGCCGGGACGTGGCCACGCACGCGGCGTCCCTGGTCGGGATGTATCTGCGGGAGCGTCGCCGTGAGGCGGAGGCCCTGGCGCGGTCGCCCGCGGTGGTACGGGCGGCGCTGGACGGGTCGCAGCAGGCGATCACCCAAGGCCTGCCCCGGCTCGACACGCCGACCCTGGAGCGGATGTTCAACCAGCGCCGCATGTTGGGCGGGGATCCCGACCTCGCCGCCTACCTCCGCGACTACGTACAGCGGTCCGAGTTCGCCGAGCTCTCCTTCACCGAAAGCCACGGGTACTCCGTCCTCGCCTCGAACCGGACATCCGACTTCGTGCAGTCGGACAAGGAATGGTGGCGGCGGGCAGTGGCAACCGGTGTGTACGAAGGCGTGCCGCGTTACGACTCATCGGCCGCCGCGGTGTCACTTGAGTACGACGTGGCCATCCAGACGCCACGCCAGGCCGCGCCGGCAGGCGTGCTCAAGGCCGTGTTCGCGCTCGACCGCCTGTCACGGCTGCTCACCCCCGCCGACGTGGGTGACAGAGTCCGGCTGCAGGTGGTGGACGCCCAGGGCGTGTTGATCGTGGGTGGCGGCGGACCGGATCAGGCCGACTTGCTGCATCCGATTCCCGACGCGGCGGCCGTGCCCCGCCGGGAACGCCCTGACACGGCGACAGTCTCCGGGGCGGCCGGCGAGGAGCTGGTGGTGACGGTCCCGGTCGACAACGGTAAGTGGTGGGTCGTGTTCCGCCAGCCCAAGGCGGCGGCGTACGCGGCCGCGCGCACCACGGCGGCCAACATTGTGCTCTGGACCGTCGTGCTGTTCGGCGCGACGCTCGCGTTGCTGTTCGGCTTCTGGCGTCGGCTCAACCAGCGCGTCACGGACCCGGTAAAGGCCGCGGGCGCGATCGCGAGCCGGGTGGCGGGCGGTGACCTCTCCGTGACGGTCGTGGCCGAGCGGACCGGCACGGCCGAAGTGGGCGACCTCCTGTCCTCAGTGCACACCATGGTCGTGGCGCTGCGCCGCCTGGTCGGCGCCATCCGCACGGCGGCGGACGAGGCGGCGGCGATGGCCACCGAAATCTCGGCGTCCACGGAGGAGATGAGCGCGTCGACCGAGGAGATGTCCGCCACGTGCCAGGATTTGACCAAGCGCGCGGCGGATCAGGCCCAGCTGGTGCGCGCCGCCGCGGACGACGCCGCCAAGATCCTCCAGATCGCCACGATTCTCGCCGCGGGCGCCGACGACTCGGTGCGACGCAACACCGTCGTCGCCGAGGTCGCGCGGCGCAACAAGGAGGTGTTGGATCAGAGCACGACGCATCTCGCGAAGCTGGCGGAAGAGGTGAACCGCGGCGTCGCGGAGGCCGAAGCCCTGGCGCGCGCCTCGTCCGACATCCAGAAGTTCGTGACCCAAGCCAAGTCCGTGGCCACGCAGACGAACATGCTCGCGCTGAACGCGGCGATCGAGGCGGCGCGCGCCGGGCCACAGGGACGCGGCTTTGCCGTGGTGGCCGACGAGGTGCGAAAGCTCGCATCCGTGGCCGCCGCAGCGGCAGGCGACACCGCCGACACGGTGCGCGGCGTGCTGGCTCGCGTGCAGGCGACGCGCGACCGGCTGGCGCAGCTCGCCCAGGGCACTGGCGTCGCGCGGGACGCGGCGCAGACGGCCGCGCAGGGCCTCGGCACCGTGGCCGCGGAAGCTCAGGCGAACGACGTGTGGGGCCGGGAGATCGCCAAGATGGCGGGCGAGATGCGCACCCTGGTGGAGGAGATCAGCGCGCGCCTGGGATCGGTCGCCCACGGCACCGAGACGCTGCTCGCGTCCGCGGAGGAGATCGCCGCCTCGAGCGAAGAGCAGAGCGCGTCGACCGAAGAGATTGCGTCCTCCGCGAACCAGCTCGCCGAGGCGGCTGACAAGCTCACCGGCGCGGTGAAGTCGTTCCGCCTGCTGGCCGACGAGGAGCCGCCCCCGCAGCAGCAGGCGGCGGACTGATGCGGGCCTCGCTGCGCTGCGCACTACTCCTCTGCATCCTGGCCGTCGCGCCGCTGCCGGGACAACAGACCCCGGCTCCGCTGGTTCGCTTCCTCCGGCAGAGCATCGGCTTGGATACGGCGCAGGTCGTGAAGGTCCTGGGCACCAAGAACCAGCGGGACGTCGCGGTGTTCGGCATCATCACCATGGACGTGCCTCGGGCGACGTACATCGGGCACCTTCAAGACTTCCCAAGCTCACTGCGTACGCCGACTCGCGCCCGCTTCGGTATCTTCAGCGACCCGGCGACGGCCGCGGACGTGCAAGACCTGGTGGTCGACCCGCAAGATGTTCCCGAAGTGAAGGACTGCCACCCCAACGATTGCAAGATCAAGCTGCCCGCGACCGCGATGAAGCGGTTGCACGAAGAGATAGACTGGTCGGCCGCCGATGCGCACGCCCAGGTAAACGCCTACGCCCGCCAGCGCCTGGTCGAGTACGTCAACGACTATCGCACTCGCGGAGACACGGCGATGGTGGTGTACGACAACCGTGGGAACGTACGCGCGAGCAGCGCTTTCGCTGCACTGCTCAGTGAGTCTCCCTACGTGTACGAGTACATCCCCTCATTCCACAACTATCTGGCGACGTATCCGCGCGGGAAGCTCGACGGACTGCGTGAGGTGCTCTTCTGGTCGGAAGACCGGTTGCCGCGTCTGAAGCCGATCCTCAGCGTCACCCACCTGGCGGTCTATGCCCCGCCCGAGCTCCCGATGATGACGGTCGTCGCCGGAAAGCAGATCTACGCGAATCACTACTTCGAAGCCGGGCTCGATCTCACGACCGTCGTGGACCGCCCAACCGCCGCAAATCCGGGGATCTACTTGATGCTGCTCCGTCGCTCGCGGTTCGACGACCTGCCGACAGGGCTGTTCAACATTCGCGGTAAGGTCATCGGCAAGCTGCGGGACCAGATGCTCGTCGACTTGGATCGCGAGAAGGCGACGGCGGAACAGCTGCGTTAGTCCCCGAAGTTCACGAGCCGGACCAGTTGGATGTCCGCCACCTTCGCCAGGGTGTCCAGCACGCCGTTGGTGAGCGGCTGATCCACCGTGATGGCTGCGAGGGCATCGTGTCCCGGAAAAGGGACGCGGGCCTGGTGGTAGCTCCCGATATTGATCCCCGCGCCGCCGAGCAGCGTGCCGACGCGGCCGATCACCCCGGGCACGTCGCGATTCCGGATCACGAGCATCCACCCCTCGGGCGCGACGTCGACGTGGTAGTCGTCGATCCGAATCACGCGACCGTGCTCGTTGCCCAATACCGTGCCGGCCACTCTGGCCCGGCCGCGCGCCGCCTCGATCGTGACGCCCACGGTGGTTTCAAAGCCCGGCTCCGGGGTTCCGGTGCGGCGGGCATGTCGGATGCCGCGCTCTTCGGCAATCAGCAGTGAGTTCACCAAGCTCACCGGCTCGACGCTCATCCCAGAGAGCAGGCCCTCGACCGCGGCCATCAGCACGGGCCGCGGCGCCGCGTCGTCCTTTCCACCGTAGTCCACCTCGACCGACTTGACCGGCCCGTCGACGAGCGCCATCGCCAGGCGACCGAGCCGGCGCGCGAGATCCAGCAGGGGTCCGAGCCGTCGCAGCAGATCGCCCGAGATCCCGGGGACGTTGATCGCGAACGAGAGGTCGCCCACGAGCAGCGCATCGCGCACGGCCCCGCAGATCTCGACGCTCACGCGCTCCTGCGCCTCGGCGGTCGACGCCGCGAGGTGCGGCGTGAGAATGACGCGCTCGAGCTTGCGGAGTGGCGCGTCGGCGGGCAGCGGCTCCACCGCGAACACGTCGATCGCCGCGCCGCCGATGCGTTTTTCGCGGATCGCGTCTGCCAGGGCCGCCTCGTCCACGAGCTCGCCCCGCGCGGTGTTCACGAGCACCGCCGTGGGTTTCATGAGCTTCAGGCGCTCGGCGTTGATCAGGTGATGGGTCTGCTCGGTGTGGGCCACGTGGAGCGTGACCACGTCCGCCTGGCCGAGCAGCTGGTCGAGCGGCAGCAGCTTCAGCTGCAGCTCGGCGGCGCGCTCCGGTGACAGATACGGATCGTGCCCCACTACGTGCATCCCGAACGCCCGCGCCAGCTGCGCCACGTGGCTACCGATGCGGCCCAATCCCACGATCCCGATGGTTTTGCCACGGAGCTCCGTCCCCTCGAACCGCTTGCGATCCCACTCCCCACGCCGCATCGCTTCCGCGGCCCCGGGAATGTGGCGGGCCTGGGCGAGTAGCAGCCCCATGGCATGCTCGGCGGCGCTGACGGTATTGGCGCCGGGAGCGTTCATCACGGCAACGCCGCGCCGCGTGGCGGCATGCACGTCGATGTTGTCCACGCCGGTCCCGGCGCGCGCGATCACGCGCAGGTTGGGGCCGCGGGTGAGCAGGTCCGGCGTCACCCGGGTCTCGCTCCGCACGATGAGCGCGTGCGCGCCCGCGAGCGCCCGCTCGAGCTCTTCGCGCGGTTTTCCGGCGCAGTTGACGACCTCGATCTCCGGCGTCGCCGCGAGCAGCTTGAGTCCCGCCTCCGCTACCTTGTCGGCTACAGCCACGCGGTAGGTCATGCCACGAGTCCGGCGAGCCGGTCCAGGAGCTGATCGAGCCCGGCGACGGTGTGGTCGCCCATGTGCCCGATGCGGATGGTGGACTCCTTCAGGGATCCGTACCCCGACCCGACGGTCCAGCCCGCCTGTTTCAGCGCTCCGACGATCTGCTTG
>Ga0209237_1000616_pt1 | contig 20458 bp, 23 predicted proteins | sample GraSoi013_1_40cm_2_FD_185820 | JGI IMG/M metagenome (GOLD analysis project Ga0209237, IMG submission 185820) | Grasslands soil microbial communities from the Angelo Coastal Reserve, California, USA - Sample 10_02_2013_1_40cm (SPAdes) (version 2) | ecosystem: Environmental > Terrestrial > Soil >... | reverse complement strand
ATCGGTCTGGACTCTGATCTGTTGGTAGCTTTCTTCCTTCATTTCGTTGCTTCGGAATTGCAGTTTTGCGTCAAACAACAGCGACTTGATGTTCCTGGTCTCTGCTTCAAGCTCCGCTAAACGGGCGTTCAACTTGTCGTTGACCTGCTTTTCACCACCCTCAATCTCGGAGAGCTTTTTCTCATACTTCATAGACACCAACTCTGCATCTTCCTTCATAGAGTCATTCTCAGCAACAATATCTTGAAGCGCCTTTATCCTCTTTAATGTCAATGATTTCTGCCTCAGTAGCCTCTGCGCGTCCAATCTCCATTTTGGAATGAAGAAGACATATTCGCCCTGGATCACAAGCTGCTCGTAAGGAAGTTGTTTCAAGCCGCCAGAGCCACAATCGACTCCAACAGTCTCGATCTCGCCGTCTATCTCTGTTATTATGCCAACTACCTTTCCTATATGAGTACCATAGATATCCTTGACTGGCTTGCCTACAAATCCGAGCTTTTCTTCGCTCATGCGAATCGTTGAGCAAGATGGTATAATGATAACGGTGTCAAAATAGTTGCATTATTTAGTAAGAGCATTTTGCTATTTTGCAGCACAACTTATTTGACGCCCGTCTGGTTTGTATCTATTCATGTTTGACAGCCGTGTCTTTCTTGACAGCTTTACGGAAGAAGAAAAGGTTGAGCTGAAGGGCCACTTCTCAAATGCCGACAAGGCGGTTTTTGCGATAATCACCCCTAAACAGGTTGACAGGGGGGCGCTCATGTCGCGCTACTCTCGCACCGACAAGACAATGCGAAGGGTGTTCCTCGACGAATTCGCAAAGAACGCTAGCAGGGGCGAGGAATTCTATAGGCGCGTCCTTCTCGAGTACGGCGACGACTCGGTCGCGGAGCTGGGCGAGGCGCAGGTTGCCGTTGAAGGTATTTCCAACGTTGCTGCAAAAAAGATAGAGGACAGGAGGATTGGCCTCTCGTATCTAGAAAAATCGTCCCGTTATGTGGCATTTGACCAAAAGGTCGGCGGCTATTATCGATATGTTAGAGAAGAGAGTATCATGACGTCGCCCCATGCAGACAGGTACGTCGAAGCATGCGACCACTCTTTCGATACCTACAGCAAAAGCATCCAACGACTGCAATCATTTTTGAAAGAAAGAGAGCCGATAGAGAGGTTCATCTTCTTCGAGTCTGCTTCGCAAAGGGAAGTAAAATTTGACCAGCTGAAGTCTGACAAGGACATCAAATCAGCAGAGCGGATTTATGATGTAACAATAAAGGCCAAGGCGCTTGACCTCCTTCGCGGGCTTTTGCCTGCGTCCACGATGACAAACGTGGGCATCACGGGCAATGGCAGAGCGTTTGAATATCTGCTCACCATGATGTACGGCTCGAAACTTAGAGAGATCAGGTTGATTGCCGATCAGCTGTTTGCTGAATTGAACGCCGTGATTCCTTCTTTTGTCAGGCGAGCAAACGACAGGTACGGTCAGGCACTACAGAAATATTTTTCAGAAACTGAAAGCAGAGTCAACAGGCTAGCTAAGAGCTGCCTGTCAGACGTGCCTCCTGAAGACAGCCCTGAACTCGTGAGGCTGCTTGACTTTGAGGACAATTTCCAAGCAGAAGTAAAGGTTGCTTCTGCAATCCTGTACGAGCAGGCGCGGGGCCAGTCGCTCCATGCGATAACAAATTACGTCAAGTCGATGCCAACACAAGAGCGGCACCAAGTAATGCGCGCATACACTGACTTTCGCACGAACCGACGGCACAGACCCGGCCGGGCGTTTGAAATGGTCGACTATACTTTTGAGCTATTCACCAACTTTGGAATGTTCCGCGACCTACACAGACACAGGATCCTGACGATGGAAAGACAATTACTGTCACCAAGACATGGCTACGATCTGCCGCAGGAGCTGATTGAGGCAGGACTCGACAATGACTTTGCTGACTGCATGTACCTTACAAAGCAGGTCTATGAAGCAATGTCAAAGACGATGCCAGAAGAAGCACAGTACGTCGTTAGTTTCGCACACCGCTATCCCTATTTTATCAAGATGAACCTGCGTGAGGCATGTCATATGATAGAGTTGCGCACGACACCGCAGGGCCACCCGGACTACCGATTAGCATGCCAGAAAATTTACAGCGAGATCAAGAGGGTGCACCCGGCGCTCTGCGAGGGGATCAAGTTTGCCGACATGAACAGGTACAGGCTGGAAAGGCTTGATGCAGAGAAAAAGACCGAAAAGAAGAGACAGTTTGGTTAACGACTATCTAGTTCTGTTCATTATCGGGGTGTTTTTGGTTGTTCAGATTGGTTGGTTCCCTTCTGAGGCAAGTTCTGGTTGTTCAATGAAGCGATAAAGTTTCCCATCCATTGCCTTCATGATGATTATCGTTCTAGCGTCTGCTGTCTCTGTAATGCCGTAATAATCGTACTCTGCCTTTTGCGGCCGTTGTGCGGCCGCAACGGCCGTTGCGGCCGCACAACGGCCAAACCATTTTTGAACACCCTGTCCTGAACACCACGTCATTTGAACAGAACCACTATCTGGTTCTGAAAACCATTACATGGTAGTCAACACCGGTATTGACCAAGGTTTATATATCACCAGTGAATACCATTAGATGGTAATTAAAATGGTCGACAAGACTACCCAAACGAAAGACGAAACAAGAGCAAGCGACGTATACGATACAATGAGGGACAACCTCATAAGAACAGTAGATGAATTTGCAAAGGTTCAGCCACAGTATTCACAGTCAATCTCGAACCTCCAGCTGGATTACATCCAGACAAGCAAGAACATGATCCAGACTGCATTTGCAGCTCAGAAACAGTTTGCAAGCAGCTGGAACGTCCCGGCAGTGCCATACGGAGATCTGTTTACAAGGCAGTCGAACGAAATGACAAACAACGCGATCAGATCTGTTGGCATCAACAACCAGCTTACGATCAACGCACTGGATGCGGCAAGGGAGAACCTGAAGATCTATAACAGGACAGTCGATGCGGTGACTGACTTTTCCACCAATGTGGCAAAGGCGTGGACAACGTTCTTTGCTCAACAGCAAGCACAGTTTGCAAGGCAGTAAACCTGCCCTTTTCCTTTATTTTTGGCATAGTTAATAAATAAGTTAGAGTCCATAGTACCTCGTGTATACCACCGTAACCGAGTACGTGTGCGAAGACTGTGGGACTCTTCTGCGCCACAGCAACCCAAACACGCTAGAAAGCATGAGGGACGTTCACAATCAATTATGCATTGTTAAGAGGCAAAAGACGATGGCTGCCCAGTTGGCGGTGTCAAGACCAGCGGCGGCCACGGCTGCCGCAGTTCCAGCGGCCACCTCTCCGCCACCTGCCATTCCTGTAACTCCGGGCGCACCAGCCGCAGGCGGTCCTACCACTATATCCCTGTCCGGCACAGGCACAAGCTATGGCAAGGTGGAAGGACCTATTGACCCCAAGTTTCAGGAAAAGAGGCAGCAGGTAGGAACATTCCAGGGCATCAAGGTATGGGGCCCGTACGACCCTCCCGGCCAATTAGGAATATGGGGAGATTTCGTCTGTGTCGATTTTGATATCTGCGTAGCTGACGGAGCATGCATCGAAGCTTGCCCCGTCAACGTCTATGAATGGCTTGAAACGCCCGGTCACCCTGCCTCTGAAAAGAAAGCATTTATGATAAGAGAAAAGGACTGCATATTCTGCATGGCGTGCGAAAACGTATGTCCTCCTCAGGCAGTCAAGATATTCAACAAGGGATAGACCTAGCAAGTACTATAAATAGATAGCAGGACATAATTCGTTCCGAGAGCTGATACCATGTACGGTCCAGGCCCCTTTCTATATGTCATATTCCTTATGATTGGCTGGATCCTCATGTTATACACACTCAACTTTTACTACCTGGTATACCAGTCACGCAACAACATCCGGCACAACAAAAAGATTCGCCAGAAGACCGAGCTGCCAACAAATCTCCCGGTGGTCACCATACAACTTCCATTATACAATGAAAAGTACGTTGCAAAGCGTCTGATAGACGCGGTGTGCAGGACGGACTACCCGAAGGACAAGCTGCACATACAGGTGCTTGACGATTCTGACGACGACACTGTCGACCTAATAAAATCCATAGTTGACGACTACAGGCTCAAGGGTTTTGACATTGTGTGTATGCACAGGACAGACAGGTCCGGCTACAAGGCCGGAGCGCTCAAAGCCGGCATGAAGCACGCCAAGGGCGAGTTTGTCGTGATATTTGACGCCGACTTTATCCCACCTCCATGGTTCCTGAAGAGGGCCCTTGGACACTTTTTCACAGATGAAAAGCTTGGCCTTGTGCAGTGCAAGTGGGGCCACGTCAACGAAAACTACTCTACGCTAACAGAAGCTCAGGCTGTGTCGCTTGATCTGCATTTTCTGATAGAACAAAAGGCAAAGAGCTTCACCCACCTCTACATGAACTTTAACGGCACGGCCGGTATATGGAGGACATCATGCATCAATGACGCCGGCGGCTGGCATACCACCACACTTGTCGAAGACCTTGACCTCAGCTACAGGGCACAGATGAAGGGCTGGAAGTGCCTCTTTTTGGAAGGAGTCGAAGTGGATGCCGAACTCCCGGTGCAAATGAACGCTGCAAAGCGCCAGCAGTTCCGCTGGGCCAAGGGCTCGATACAGGTGGCGCTCAAATTGCTGAGCGACGTGATGCTCAACCGCAAAGTGCCAGCAGACACCAAGGTCCAAGCGTTCATACAGCTCACGAGACACGTCGTAAACCCACTCTTTCTTGCTCAATTTCTGATATTTCCGATGCTTCTAGCTATGAATTATGAGCTTTACACCGTGGGCTGGGCGCCGCTCATCTCTGTATTCATGTACACGATGATGGGACCAGGTGGATATCTGCTTGTCATAAGCCAGACTTGGAACGGCGACGCAAGCATGTGGCGCGAAAAGGCAAGACAGTTCTTTTTCCTGATGTTCTTTTCGTCAGGCATATCTGTCAACAACACGGTGGCAGTGTTTGACGCAGTGTTTGGCAAAAAGAACGAATTCCTGCGCACGCCCAAGTTTGGCATCGTGAACAAGGGTGACGACTGGAGAAACAAAGAGTACGTGCTGCCGTTCACAAAGACCACGCTCCTTGAGATATTCTTTGCAATCTATGGCTGCATAGCAGTATTCATCTCATTGGCCTCGGGCAACGCGATCTTTGCGCCCATGATGGCAGTCCCGACGATCGGATTCATTTACGTCGCGTACCTGAGCATAGTGCATTCGTCGCTTAGGAAAAAGAAGACAAAAGGTCTCCGCGGACCGTATGCTCCGACCATTGCCACAGGCAAGCACGGTGGTGGCAGCACGACAATGACTGCAAACGTTACCCAAACTCGAACTGTGAACCAGCAGATGATGCTCGCAGGGGTGCTTGCATTTCTGGTAATGGGAGCCGGCATTGCGTACTATGGCTATCAGACCACAATGTATCCAATTAACAAAGCCATAGGGTTCATGTCGCGGGCCCAGACTGCACAGACGCCGGAGCAATTGGCAGAATACGTGGGCCTGACCAAAGACCTGACGCTTGCAAAGGGCAACCCTGTCTGGCTATTTCCAACTCCTCGAACGGACTTTGCACTTATTCGGGAAAACCTTGACGGCATACTGCTACGAGCCGAGTCTACTTCAACAATGGTACCGCACAGTGAACAATACAATATAGCAATGAGGGACATGCACAAGTCAGTAATGGCGCTCAATTTCAACCTCATGGAGGCGGTCCCCTACATGTACATAAGCTTCAACAACATCGTGATGGCGGGTCTGTGGGTGGCCGCAGTGATTGCCATATTTGCAGCCATGAGAAAGGCGAGACCAAGAGTGCAATTAAAGACAGTTTGATGGCACCCTTTCAACACTAATTAGAATACCCCATGATTCAAAGCCGGTTAGCAGCAAGCAGTAAATCCAAGGCTCATTTTGACTGGCACTTCGTGGTGGAGGAGGTCTAGCTGCCATAGTTGCCAAGGTAAAAGGCTCCTTCTGATTAATACAGAACCAATTAGCAGCAATTTTTTAAGTTACCGCAGCCAAAATCATTTAGCACTATTGACTGAGTATTACCATGTCGGTGTGATTGACAAGTCCAACACTCCATTGTATGAAAATAATCTGACAAGGACACAGATTGAAAATATTGTCAGAGCCTACAATGCCAAGAGTGGATTGATAATCAGAAATGCCATTATTGATTATCCAAGTATCAAGAGATTTGACATCTATGTTACAGAGAGTAAGATAACAGATGACGGGAACACGTTCATTATCCGTGACAGAGACCCTCAAGAAGACCAAGGAATGAGGTTACCATATGTCTGGGATGCAGCAAGGTGTGATGGAAAGGACATCACAAGAGAGATAATTAATGAACTCTCAGAAAAAGAGAAAAATAATCCAGAGGAAAGTGGACTCAAAAATACCAGATATTGGATGACACATCTAGTTATTCCAATTCTAGTGATAGTTCTTGGAGCCGTAATCACTGGCAACTTGTTGTCAACAAGGAATGTTGTCTTAATTAATGCTCCGCCAAATCTATTTAATGAAGAATACAATCCATTCCTTGGACTCTGGCAGACTGATTCATCAGGCTCTGGTTCAAACATTTCTTTCCCACAGATGAATATCACAAGGGATGGGAATGACTTGGTCTGGGTTGAGTTATTTCAGGGTTGCACTGAAAAGCAATGCAGCTTGGCAAAGCTCAGAGCTGACAAACTATTCAACAAGATCAATGTCCACTATACGTTTAATGACACTGATATATCAGTAACATTATGGTTATCAGGAAGCCAATTAAGGTCAGATATAACAGGCAAAGTCGCATATTCAAATGACACTTCTCAATCATTCCAACTCATGGGTGATGGTTATCAAAGAGTCACTGTCAAGGACGCCGGCAACCTTATTAGCTAAGTTCTCATGCTCTATACCTGATGAAATACCCTAATACCGAGAGAATTTGAGGTCAGATACCCTAGTACTTTCATCACAAAGCAGAATGAGTATTCATCATCCCATGAGAGGGATTGCGTTTTACAATATTAACCCTTTGGATTATCATGGTGTAAAGAAATTTACTAAAACTGCTGCGGGGTATCACGTCGGGATTTAAATAACAATTTTGACCCTCTACCTCATGACCGTAGAGGAAAAACTGGTCAAAAGAATCCTGTCTGTGGGATCGGCCGGCGTAAAAAAGACCGATCTGCGCAAGGAACTCGGAGACGTTGAAGAAGTGTTAGAAAAGGTCATAAGCAAAGGCGAAGTTTTTGTAGACAAGCGCGCCGGTGCCTACTACTGCTTCCACAAGACACACTACATCCAGAGCCTGCTCAATTCAGACCCAAGGTTCAAACTGACGTACGACATGATACAGTCATTGCAAGTATCAGTCAGCAGCTCCAACAAAGAGCTTGCGCGCACGGTTGAAACGCTTGCAAACAACATTTCCAACCTTGCAAGGGTTGTGCTGGAAATAAAAAACGATCAGCAGTCGTCGCTCCACCAGCAGATGATCGCAACCGATGTTCCGATACCTTCTGCTCCAAGAAGGGCAATGAGCGTTCACGATTTCAAGGAAGAGTTCGACGTCGCACTAGCCAACTCTGGCTCGTCGATAGGCTGGGTGGAACTTGCCAAGCTGCGAAACGAGCTGTGCGACAGGGGTAACATTACTGCAGACGAATTCTACAGGCTTGTTGCCGAGCTGACAAGCACGCACGAGGATAGGTACGAGCTTTCCACCGGAGGCGGCGAAGGCGTGATGGTAAGAGGGCTACTCCATGGATTCGTGAGGTGCATATAATGTATCCTTACAAGCTGGACCGTAACCCGTATCCAAGCAGCCCCACTCCGACACTCATTGATGCCAAGATACTTGGCGGCAAAAGGCACAAGGAGGCCAAGGCTGCAATGCTTTCCTGCATTTCCGATCTTTATTCAAAGGTAAGCGCAGGGACTGCCACGGACAAGGACTTCCGCCTTGTTACTGTGATACAGGATGTCGGATCCGGCAAGACGCACCTGGCGCTCCACACAAAGGGGCTCAAGGAAGTGTCAGACAGCACGGTAGTTTCGTACGTTGATCTTTCGCAAATATCGCCCCGCAATATGCACAGCCTTTACAGCGCAATGCTTGCCGGCTTTACTGACGACTATTCAACCAGATTAAGGCAGGCAGTTGTCAACTACCTCCGCGAAAAGGCTGAGCGCAACATATCAAGGGCGAAAAAGATATTCAACTATGGTTTTACGGACGCGCTGACAGGCAAGACGCTTGAAGACAAGGCGGCGAAGCTATTGCGAAACGAAATAGTGCCCAACTATGCGGCGATCACAGACACTTTGGAAAAGGAATTCTCGCAAGTGGAAATCGCGATACTAAAACTTGTGATCGAAGGTAAGTTCAGGGCTGACGCCCAGAACGTCGCGACACTTGAAGATATCATCGCAAGCCTGGCGGCTCTTGCGAACCTGAACCTGAAGTTCTTGCACAGGCTGACTCTGTTCCAGATAGATGAGTTTGACTCTGACAAAGAATCGGTCGAATTCGTTAAGGCAGTAATCAACGCGCACCTGCCGGCGACGACGCTCATGTTGATATTCACGCCATCTTCGTATGAGGACATACGTAGGTCAAATGCTTCCGTATTTGACAGGATGGAAAAGGCGAACTACAAGATTGACATTGCCGGTTCTAACACACTTGAAGAGATAATGGACATCGTGCTTGAGTACATCAGGCACCACGACGCGACAAAGATCTTTACCGAAGATCAGGAACACGAGCTTGTGGCAAAGGTCAAGGTGATCTATGATGAGTTCTCTGACTTTCGCAACGTGCGCTCTATGCTCAACATAATGTACCACGCTACAGAAAATGCAGGCAAGCGCAACATTGCCACAATCGACGAGCAGGCGATAGACGATACAATAAAGAGCGTCTACCCAGGCCTGAGAATTAGGGGCAGCGTGATGGATGTCCCAATCTCTGAATTTATCAAGATCAGGCGGAACTGCAATGATATGTCGATGCTCGAGTCGGGCGTCAGGAACGCAGTCAAGGACCTTGTCAACTATGCCCACGAGATAGGAGTGGTGGCAAGGCCACACTCGACAGGCACCAAGGGCAATGGAATTGATGTCATGTTCAGTGACCCGTATGGGACAAAGGTCGCTGTCGCAGTAGTCATAAACAAGGACCATGCAAAGAGCTTTGAGCAGATATCAAACACGTTGAAGTCAACAGGCTTTGTGGACAAGCTGGTAATACTGACAAACGCCAATACCAGCGGCGGGACGAACGGGAGCACGCTTGTCAACATTGACCGGTGCAAGATGATAGACCTCATCTACTTTAGCGACAAGTACAAGAACAACAACATGCAGCAGGACGACTCACAACGCGCGATTCTGCTAGCAAAGTCAATAAGACTCTGCTAACATTGACTACTGCTCTTTTTCACAAAAACAGTTGTCAACTTTTAATAAATATCAGATCTTTCCCGACAGAGCATGAGACATGAATTCTTTCATGAATGAGTTGCCATAGGTTTGTCTGGGAGAACGCGGGATAAACGAGGATCCGCGTTTTCAATGCAATATATGTGGCGACAGAGGGTGGTGCAGCTTGAGCTGGTCATGGTGAATATGAAATACAATGCCCTTCACACCGAGCAGATGCCGTTTTATCTCTGCGGGGCTCACGAATACGTCTACAAGAAGATACGAAGTAGCATAGAACTTAAAGATTATTTCAGAGAAACAATAAGGGAAAATCAGTAGATGCCAAAGAGAAACTTTACCACACTTGAAGAGTTCAAAGCTAACCTCCACAAGGAGGGCGCCACCATCGTCGAGTTTTCCGGCTCCAAGGTGCCATGCATTCTGGTCAACCAGAAAAAGTACGAAGAAATGCTTCAAAGGGTGTACAACAAGAAAGTGCGGGCAGAGGCCTTGCTTGACATTTTCTACGACGCGCAAGACGTCTTTGTAGACGTGCAGGTAAAGTTCCTCGACACAGACTTTGAGGAGAACTATTTGCTGTACGCAAACAACATGATCGGATTCTTTGAGGCGCTGGCAGAAAGTGGACTGATCTCACTTGCGCCAGACTCTTCAGCGTATACAAATTCGGAGAAAGTGTTCATGATCCAGCTACCAAAAAAGGATGCCGCAGAAAAGGCACTTGAAATAATCAAGGCCAATGCAAAAAAGCGTGGTTAATAACAGGCTCTGGCTAATCTTATCTAATGCCGCGCAGCAAAAAGGAAAGTAATAGCAAAGACAGCCATGGCGTGCCTCCAGAGATAGATACCCACTTCCAGATGTACGGCAAGCATGCTTGGGAAGTAGAGTACGGTGAGCGGTGCCCAGCGTGCAACAAGAGGATAGACGAATTTGGCTTTTGCGCCTGTGGAAGTAGTCAATAGTATTTAAAAATTATGGTAGATCGAATGCGATCTAGACGATTATTGTATACATCTTATATCAAATGTTAAACCACGGTGAATATGATTTGGACATTCGTCTGGATAGTGCTGGGCCTCATAGTGCTGGTAATACTACTCCGCGTGCTGTTTGGGCTGATCTAAAATGCTCGACAAATTTGTGGACCGTCTGATGGAAAGCGCAACCTTGTACTACATGCCACGGATAGAAGAAATGGCCAGAGCAAGAAAGGCAGAGCTGGAGGAAATGAAGGTCAAGGTAAGAACTAGCCCTGGAGAAGTGGAAGCTTGGTTTGGCAAGGAAATTCAAAAGCTCAGCAACGTGGACATTAAGGAAATCATGAAGGATGCGACGGCCGGGATTTGAACCCGGGTTACCAGATTGGCAATCTGATGTCCTAGACCAAACTGGACGACCGTCGCACGCAAACTATCGATGCTACAACGTTATTTAAAGCGTACGTGCTACACAAGCAAAATTATCGTGGAATATCCTCTACTTTCAGCAACATAGTCGCCTTCAACTTCTTCCACTACCGCCGTAAGGGAAATGAGATCACGCTCTTGGCAATTCTTGGCGTCAACGATGACATAATCGTCAAGAACGTCTGCGCCCTTCATGCTTTCCATGCTTAGCGAAAAATTCACCGGCGAGCTCGCACTGACAAGCAGAAGCTGGTCTTTCTGGTAGTTGCCCACTCGTGCGAGCCGGCCCGGGCGCGGCATCGCTCTAATGTTCATCTTTATTTCGCCAACAGGGTGCGTGATGTAATGGGTCATCTTGTTTACATAGATGTCGAACTTGAACGGGTAGCCGGCGGTATTTTCTGCCATCTTGTTCACGCCATCGTTCATGACAATATCCACCTTTTTGATTGTGTTACCATATTTCACTATCCAGTCGTTAGTTGTCTTTACAATGCTCCTTATCGCGGCCTTTCTCCTCGCGGTTTCCTGTTCGCCCAGTTGGTAGCGATCGACCCAGTCCATATAGTCGCGGCTGATATCTGTTATGAACTCCGTGCAGGTGTTCTGGTAGTCTTCGATGCTTGTAGCCCGCTCAGAACCTGTGTCTGCGGCAAACATCACCATTGGTGGTGCAAGCCATCATAAAAATGTGAACTACTTGACAAGCAGTTCAGCCATCTCTTTTGCTTGGTATGTTATTATCATGTCCGCGCCGGCTCGCTTAATAGACGTAAGAAATTCGGTCATTACCGCCTTCTCGTCTATCCACCCCTTCATGGCCGCCGCCTTGACCAGCGCGTACTCGCCAGAGACGCTGTATGCGCATATCGGCAGGTTAGTTGCCTGTCTTGCCTTGTAGATCAGATCAAGGTAAGGTATAGCAGGTTTTATCATTACAATGTCTACGCCTTCGGCAACATCCGTCTCTATTTCGCGCATCGCCTCTTTTGCATTTGAAAAGGGCATCTGGTACGTCCGCCGATCGCCATACTCTGGTGTCGAGTGAGCCGCGTCGCGGAAAGGTGCATATAGAGGAGATGCTTGCTTTGCCGAATATCCCATTATCGCTACGTCTGCAAACCCTGCAGCGTCAAGCCCTTTGCGTATAGCCTGCACCTGCCCATCCATCATGGCAGAGGGCGCGACAATGTCTGCGCCTACCCTTGCATGGCTGACTGCAACCTTTGCAAGGGTCTCGATGCTCCTATCGTTGTCTATTTTCTTGTTCACAACAAGCCCACAGTGTCCATGCGTCGTGTACTGGCACAAACAGACATCGGTTACTATCGCAACCTTGCTACCAAACTGCTTGCGCACAAGTTCAATCGACTTTTGGACTATTCCACGAGCGTCAAAGGCTGAAGTTGCTTCCGCATCCTTGCAGGATGGAAGGCCAAACAGGATTATTGCTGCAATGCCAAGGTCGAGAATGCGGTCGACCTCGCCGTCAAGCCTCGAGAGCGGCAATCTTTGGACGTCCGGCATCGAACCAATTTCTTCCGGCTTTTTCAGTCCTTCCTGAACAAATACTGGCGCTATCAGGTCCTTGGTTGAAAGCCGCGTTTCCTGAAGAAGGTCTCGCACTGCCGGGGTTGTCCTAAGGCGCCTGAGTCTGACGTTTGGAAAAGCATTACTGCTATTGCTTTTCTTCATACTTGAACAACTTGGCTACTATTTTCATCAGCTCTTCGCTTTCGCCTTCCTCTACCACCTTTCTTAGGTTGTTCATGGGAGTTAAAATGACGCCTTCAACAATGGCATACGAAAGCTGCTCTACAACCCTGGCTTCCTCGGGCCCAAGCTTTTTGCCAAGCATTGCTAAGGCCTTTTTCAATTCCCGACCCCTTATCGTGTCGACATTCTTGAACACTGACACGACAACAGGCTCAGCCTTCATCCTCTTCATTATCGCGTCGACTGACTTCATTTCACCATTGATCAACTTCTCCGCAGAATTGATCTCTTTGATGCGGGAGCGCATGTTCTTGCCAACAAGCTCGGCGATCTGGTCCATGTTTATGAGCTTGACACCATGGATAGTTGCGACCTTTTCGTCGACCGTCCTTGGGTTTGAAAGGTCAAAGATCATCATGCCTTCCAGCCTGTTCTTCATGGCGTTCTCTATTCTTTCAAAAGTAAGAAGGCGGTACGGCGCAACCGTCGCGGTGAATATGACGTCGACCTTGCGCAGCATTTCAAGCGCGCTGTCAAACGGGATAGGAGTTCCTGCTACCGTCCCAGCAAAGGACTGGGCCCTTTCGGGAGCCCTGCTTGCGACCATAAAGTTGATGTCGCGCTTTTTGAGCACCTTTGCTACAAGGCTTGCTGCCTCGCCTGTCCCTATCAGCATTATTGTCTTGCCCTCCAGGTCGTCAAAGTATTCCTCGGCCAGGTTCACCGCGACAGATGCGATTGAAACGTTGCCTTTGTTAATGCCGGTTGCGGTCCTGACCCTGCTTCCAACCTTGACCGCTCTATCAAATATCAGGGACAGATTTGCGCTCGCATACCGGCCAGAGCGGGAAAACTCTAAGGCCCGTCTTACCTGTCCCAATATCTGATCTTCGCCGACTACGAGCGAGTCGAGCCCGGATGCAAGCTTCATCAGATGCATCACCGCTTCCCTGTCCCTGCTGATTTCTGCATTTGCGAAGTCATTTTCGGGAAGCCCGACCGACGATGCCCACTCTTCAATCAGCCTTGCCTCGTCGGGATCTTTTGCCGCCACAAACACTTCGACCCTGTTGCATGTCTGCAAAATGACGCACTCTTCAAAATCTGCCTTTCCCAGGAAAGCCTTGTGTGCACCGTCAATGTCCTTGAATGTAAATTTTTCAAGCAGATGAATCGGTGCGTTGCGGTAGGTGACGCGTGCATTAACAACGTGAACTGGCGCGATTGCTGGTGTGGTCTTAACGGCTGCCGTCATTTTGTGCTTTTCCTCTCCCATTCTTGCAACAGCTCTAGCGTCGCGCTTTTAGCATCTTCAATCTTGTCTTCCTTAATAAGGTTCTGGATTCGCCTATCCTTTATCAGCGAATAGAGGAACTCCTTGCGCTTGCCAACTGTCTTGATCCTCGGCCGCGCGGCCAGTCGGGCAAACTCTTGTAATTTTGCGTTCTCGATGTCTGCCTTTCTAATTATCCTGCGAAGCACTCGCTCGGCCCTGATCCTCACCTTGCGGGCCATGATCGGGCTCCTGCCTGAAGTAGAAATCGCGACCTGCATAACGCCTTCGATATTGAGGATTGAGGCGTAGGAGAAATCACTGACTACAGGGTCGTCTACGGCATAGACGAACGCGCCCATCGATCGGCCTTTTTCAACAATCTTGCGGTTCAGCATGTGGTCGTTGGTTGCCGCCAGCACCAGAAACATATCGTTGTAATCTTCCAGAATTCTGGCGTCGCTGAGCCTTGCCTTGACAAGCTCGATCTTGCCAAGGGCCGCCTGGTTTGCCAGAAAGCGGTTCACCCTGTTGCTGATAACAGTTATCATGCAGCCTTGCCCGAGGAGGCCACGAATCTTTCTGATGCCCTCTGTCCCGCCACCTATAACTATGGCGTGCTTGCCTCTGACGTTCAGGTCAACAATCAATCATAACACCGGCTAGAGACAATGGAATTGGTAGCTTTTCTTTATTTAATCGTTCAGTTGGGTGCAGGCATTGCCTAGTGAGCAACCTTTTTGAGGTAATTTGCGTCAACTGTTACGGGTATTTGATAAGGCGAATCGAGCAGGACCACCGTCGCTTCTTGCTTCTCATAGTCGACGCGCATTATCTTGGCCTTCATGGACTTGAACGGGCCGGCAATAACCTCAACAGTGTCGTCAACGCTAAGCTCTGATACTACCGGCTTTTTCACCAGGTATCCTTCAATGTCCTTGAATGGCAGGTCGCCCCTTATCTGGCCGCGGACATGCCTTATGCTTGCAAGCGCTTCGTACGCAACGTTAGAATCCGGGGCTTCCACAATGATGTACCCTTTAAAGCTGTCAAGCACCATGACCGAGCGGATCCCGATCTTTTTGGCTTTTACCCTTACCTGAATCTGGCCTGCCACGACGCGCTCTTGCCCCCCTGTCGTTCGTATGGCAAAGAACTTGGAATCGCTTGCCGGCGTAGCCAATTGAGGCTGTGCGGGTGAAGATGTCGGAGGACCTGTCGCTTCGACTTTTGACGGCGGCTCTTCCTCTTCTCCATGCTGAGGTGTTTCGATCCGCTGTTCAGCGGACTTGGTCTCTATGGAATTCTGATTATCGTCATCAAGTTTAACATTCTCGACGTCCATTCCTTCCTCCTGGGCGTCGTTTACCCTATCGCTCATTTTGTTAAGTATGCGAAGGTCTGATGCAATTTATAAATTTACTTGGGTAGAATAATATTAAAATTACAATTGTTCGCAGACACTCTAGATTGGATAACCATATCCTCGTAGCCTCCCGCCAAGATTTGGCAGGGATGACAATGACTGACTACCTCAAGGATAGCGCGGAATTTGCAAGCAATGGCAAGTCGCACAGGTCGCAGCGCAGCGAAAACCTTCAGCTTTATGTTGCTTCCGGCAGTCTGTTGACTCTGGAAAACCTTGACGAAAACTATCCGGACGCCGGCTCGTTCATTTTCCTGTCAAAGCATAGGTCAGACAGTCAGATTCCAACGCTAACCTGCCACTGCACTGGCAACTTTGCCGACAACCCCTATGGCGGAAATGCGAAGGAAATTGCAATATCGTACCCAAGCCTGCAGAAAGGATATCTGAAGGCGATAACGGCTGCCAAGTGCAAGGTCCCAGAATATGATGTTACCATAGAGTCTACGCACCACGGGCCGACATCACTGAAAAAGCCTGTATTGTTTGTCGAGTTGGGTTCGTCAGAAAAGCAGTGGAGCGACAGAAATGCTGCAAGAGTCATATGCGAAACGCTGCTTGGCGTGATTGATAACGGAATTGAGTGCTGCAAAAAGGTGGGAATCGCGTTTGGAGGCACACATTACCCGTCAAAGTTCAACAGGCTGTTGCTTGAATCAGAGTTCGGCCTCGCAGCGGTGGCGTCAAAGCACAATCTTGAAGCAATTGACGAACAAATGATGCACCAGATGATAGAAAAGAGCGTGGAGAAGGTAACGCACATTGTTGTAGACAGCCAGGGCCTTGGGAGCCAGAAGGACAGGATAATGAAAATGGCAGACAAAACCGGGCTTGAAATCTACAAATTATAGCGCTATTTTGAAATACATGTCTGCCGCCAAATGTATGTGCACAAACAGCTAAAGGCAAGCGATGTTTTCGACATAATTGTCAAAATTCCGGAAGGCAAGGTCACTACTTACGGTGACATTGCCAAGATCCTTGGGCATCCCGGCGCGTCGCGCGCAATCGGTAGGATTTTGAACAGTAACCCAAACCCCATTGTCGTGCCGTGCCACCGGGTAGTCATGTCAAACGGTAATATAGGCGGCTACGCATTTGGCAAGACGAGGAAAAAGGAGTTGCTGAAAAAAGAAGGTCTGCACTTTATGCGCGACGACATGCATGACTTTGCAGGATGTAGGACAAACCTTGCGAAATTGCGCTAGCGGGACTTGACTTCTTTTACAAGCTCGCGCAGGTGAGCAAGCGATCTTACCTGGCCGCCGTTAACCTTCTTGTATAGCTGCCAGTAGGTCTCGTTGGTGATGTCCTTCCTTTCTTTAAGAACTTTGAGGTGGTAGCGCATCGACCTAACCCTTATTACATAGACTTCTTTCTTTCCGACCCTTGCCGTTTTCTTGCCCTTCTTTGAGCCAGGGCCCTTGCCGTGAACCTTCCAGACCGAGCGCTTTTCCATCGCCCTGCCCCTTGAGGTTCCCGCTAGTTGAACTGTCCATATCGCGCCGCTCTTTACAAGCGAGCGTATATTTTCACGCGTAATTGAGTCGGCAACGTCTTCAAGTCTGTCGGGCTCGAAGCGGATCCTGTTGGCTCCAACATCAAGAATCCTTGCTACAAGCTCGCGCTTTTTTGCAATGTTGACCACCATTATTCCTTCTCCTCCTCTTCATTCTTTGGTGCCAGTTTGCCAGCGTTTAGTACTTTGATGCCAAGCTCGGTGGCCTTGGCGATCATCCCTACCCTCTTTCTCTTGCCTACTGTATGTCCAAGCCTCGCCGCGTCCTTTTTCGGATCCAGTCTTGCCAGCTCGTTCACGTTGTGAACGAGGTTATCAGTGTAGCCTGACGGGTGGAGGCCCCTTGACACTCTCGGACCTCTATAGCCGACCTTGACTATTGCCGGCATGCCTGACTTTTGCTTCCTCATCTTGTTGTCTTTGCCCTTTGGCTTTCTCCAGTTCTCGGCCAGTCTGTCGTACCTCCAGCTCTCCTGCCTGATGAACTTGGGCCGCTTTTCAGCAACCTTTTTCCTGGCTGCTATCAATTCCTCATTAATCACCATGGCAATACTTAGGACACAAGACTTCTCCATTACAATAAATATGTTACTGGCTTCTTTTCATTGTAAAGAGCGTGAGGGTGTAGCACGATCCCTTGTACGTCACGTTAACTGAAAGCGAGATCGATCGGCTGTCTTCGGCCGTTTTCGCGAACCCAAGTGCACCTCTTATCGTTTCTATCTCTTCTCTGTAAAGGCGGCGAGAATAGTCCCACATCTCAAAATGCTTGCTTGTGTTTGCGGCTGCCTTCAGAACTTCTGAAACTGCTCGGATTTCGAGCATCCGCTCGTTGACGCTCGCGGCCTGGCCGTTGCCTGCGCAAGATCTTGCCTCGAGCCAAGCGTCGTCAAATTTCAACACCGGATTCTTGTGTACGGGTGCATTATATTGTTACTGAGAATGAGACGCGCTGAATATTTAATAAGGAATAACTACATCAATAACCAGTAATTCGCAATACGTCTTGAATTAAGACGATTATGGTGAGTAATGCTTGGTAGAATCAGCCATGAATACCGACGGGGAAAAAGGCAGCCGCAATGTGTACATGCCGGACGAGCTCGTGCGCTTTATCCAGCGCAACACATACTCGCTCCTCATCAAGGGCTTTGCCGGCACCGGCAAGACCACACTTGCTCTCACTATCTTGAAGGCACTTGGAACCAAAAACAACTTTTTTTATATATCAACAAGGGTCTCGCCAAAACAGCTCTTCCAGTATTATCCATGGCTTGAAAAATTTGTCGAGAAACCAAAATCCACAAATCCCGGGGACGCGCACGAGCACGGGCTGATGCCAAGTTTCGAGGATGCTAGGCTTGACGAGCCCGAGTCCCTTTTTGAGCGCATCACCAACCAGCTGATGGACATCAAGTCGCCAATAATCATAATCGACAGCTGGGATGCCATCGCGTCTTTCATGGACAAGGAGGCGCGCCTTAACAACGAGAGGGTACTGCAGACTTGGAGGGAGAGAGCAGGAGCCAAGCTGATATTCATAAGCGAATATCCTGCTGACACCACGCTTGACTTCCTTGTTGACGGCATTGTGGAGCTGAAACAAAGTTATCACGAAAACGTGCGGGTGCGTGAAATATTCCTGCTCAAGCTCCGAGGCGTACGTATAGAAAGGCCGTCATACATCTATACACTCGACAACAGTATCTTCCGCAGCTTTGCACCTTACAGGCCGGTCAAGTTCAAGCCACAGCCGCGCAAAAAAACTGCCACGGGCGACGAGATTGCAACAGCCGATCATGTCAAGAGCGGCTACCCCGCGCTGGATGGCTCGCTTGGCGGCGGCTTTCCAAGAAAGGGCGTCGTCCTGCTCGAGCTGGACTCACACGTAAACACTGCAGTCGCTATGGCGTTTCTTGAGAGGATGGTATCAAACTTTGTTTCAAGCAACAATCCTGTGCTGTTCCAGCCATTTGACTGGATGGATCCACGCACCATAATGAACTACCTTGGACCGTCAATGCCTTCAGGCAAAAAAAGCCTCTTCAAAATACTTTGGACAGGCAAGGTAGGAGGCGTGGCCGACAACATCATGTTGCCGGAAAAAAAACAGCACAGCGACCCGTCGATAGCCGCGCTTGCGCAGATGAAACAAAAGCACCCCGGTAGATTGCTACTGAACATAATGGGGACTGACATCATGCAGAGATCCTATGGCCCTGAAGGCGTAAGGAGTGGGATGGAAAACCTGCTGTCCGATGTCAGAACAAGCGCTGATCTCACCATAGCTGTTATCAGCCACTCCCAAGAGGATGTGCTGGACTACCTTTCAGAAGTTTCAGACATACACCTGCGTTTCTTGATGATAAACGACACGCTGTTCCTGCAATCGCTCGTCCCGGCGTCGCCCCTCTATTCCGTGGTGTTTGACGGGTACCCGATAAGCCTCGAATCAGTCGTGTAATCACGTACTTAGGTGATAGTACTCGTCGGCTAGATTTTCTTCAATGCCTACAGGCAAAAGCTCCTTCATCTGATCGTAGTATGACAGGAACTTACCACCCTTCGGCGTTATCCTGTAAAGCGTCTTCTCACCATTGTTCACTTCGTGCACCAAGCTGCTCCTGATTAGCGAATCCAGATACAGTTTGCACTGGTCGTTGCTCAACATCGCCTTGTACATTATCTTGGTACGAGTCTCCTCCTTGTTTACTGACTTTAGTATAGCTGCAATTACCTCGTATCGGCTGCGGTTCTTCATTCGGCCGATTGAAATACAACATACATCGTATATGAGATATTTCATATAAAATACGCCATTATCTCTCTGTAACAATCTTCTTTGCTAACGTTTGCCGCGATACTACACTTTTGGTCACTGAAAACCTGCCTCTTTACCTAACAACATGAATTCTTCTTATGTGAGCGAGGGTGTTGGGGCTCTTGTGAAAAGCGACGCCAACTCCTTGTAGTGCGCGATGAATTTCTTGCCAAGGTCAGTCGTCTTGTATATATGGCGCTTTGAGCTTGGGCGTTCCTGTATCGTTTCGAGCATCTCGCTGTCCAGCAAGAATTCAAGGTATTGGTTTATCTGCTTGGAGTTCAGGTTGCAGCGATACATAACGTGTGTTTTCCTGGCTCCGTTTTCACACATGAGCAGTATGAATTCTATTATCTCCAACCATCCTCTGTTACTCCAGCCTGCAGCATTTAAAGGCAACTTGCTGCAGAAACTCTATTCGTATTGGATTTAATGCTAAACGTACTTTTTAACCCAACAAGAACATAGAAGATTTCTAGGTCAGCTAAAACTCCACGGGCGAGGCGAGGCCGCCATCTTTGACGAGGTGGTTCTTCCAAGCCCGCTCTGTCCTTGCCATGCCGAAGTTGACGGCGTAGTCGATAAAGCAAGGCGAAAGGTTGCCCGCATTTCTGATCTTTTCTGCAGTACTTATCTTCCGCCTGACCTCGCGCTGCTCTTCCTTCAGCTCGAACAGTCGCGACAAAAGCTCGCCGAGAGGTTCGCCGGTCCTAACCCTTTCCGTCCTTTTTGACAAGAGCGG
>Ga0209237_1000615_pt1 | contig 20459 bp, 17 predicted proteins | sample GraSoi013_1_40cm_2_FD_185820 | JGI IMG/M metagenome (GOLD analysis project Ga0209237, IMG submission 185820) | Grasslands soil microbial communities from the Angelo Coastal Reserve, California, USA - Sample 10_02_2013_1_40cm (SPAdes) (version 2) | ecosystem: Environmental > Terrestrial > Soil >... | reverse complement strand
CGCCGTAGGGCTTGGTCTCCACGTTGTTCCACCACATGTACTCCTGCCCCTTGCTGAACAGCCACGTCGACTTGTCCGCCATCGAACAGGTCTGGCAGGCAATACACCGGTTGATGTTGAACACAAACGTAAACTGCCACTTCGGATGCCGCTCCTCGTAGGGATACAGCATCTTGCGGCCTAACTGCCAGTTATAGACTTCCGGCATGTCTTCCTCCCTTCGGTCGGACGTTAATCGTTCATCGTTATTCGTTATTCGTGAGAACCGTTTAACGTTTAACGGTTACACGTTTAACGTCTTCCCTAGACCTTGATCTTGATGCTCTCCCCCTTGAGCCACTTGAGCATCCACTCGTTCTCCTGCGCCGGCGTGAAGCCCGTCCGTACCGGCTCCCACGGCCCGCGCGCGCCAATCCCCCCGTCCTCCGCCTTCGAGATGCGGATGATCGTGGACTTCGGCGTCGTATTCACCGCGTGGTTGTCCACCTCGAACCCGAACTTCAGCGCAAAGACGTGCTTCTTCTTCGACGGCAGGCTATCCAACTGGTGCATCGGCATCAGCCAGCTCCGCGTGATGCTCTGCTGCGCCCCGTAGCGGAAGTTGCTCTGATAGCCCGTGTCCGCCGCAATGGCGCGCCCGTCCGGCCGCGTCTCGTGCCCCTTCACCGACTTCGGTGTGGCCACGAACGGCGCGTGCTTCATCATCGTGACTGCGTACGGATACGAGGGGTTGTACTTGCAACGCACCATCAGCCGGCTCACCTTGTAGAACGGATCGCTCGGCTTCCACCCGCGGTACGGCCGGTCCGCCGGGTTCGCGTCGGCGTAGATGTAGTCGCCGTCGTTGATCCCCCGGTCCTTCGCCGCCTGCGGGTTCACGTGCATCTGGTGCTCGCCCACCCCCGGCGTCCGCTTGTCCATCCGGTACGGATCGCCGAAGTTCGACTCATACATCTGGATCCAGTCATTGACTGACCACTGGCTGTGTACCCGGTGCCGGGTCTTCGGGGTGATGCAGTAGAACTGGTACCCTTTCTCCCACAACGGGTTGATGTGCCGCCTCACCTCGTTCCACGGCAGCTTGGTATGCCGCACATGACGATCGTCATGGTGCATGGCCGTGATCGGGATGCCGTAGTCATCGGGCCGCACGAACGGGTTGCTGCTGACGATGACGTTCGGCAGGTACGGCGTGCCCTCAGGGTCCTCCCGGGCCACGATGAAGTTCTCGCCGTACTCGATCGCCTCGGGCAGCATGCAGTAGTTCTCGAACCGCCCGGTGCGCGTCCACATGGGCTTCGACTCGTTGACGTGCTCCCAGAACGGCACGCGCGGGTAGGTTCGCACCATCACGAACCAGCCTTTCTCCGACTGCAGCAGCGTCTTCGCGTTGTAGCCGTAGAAGGTGCTCGACGCGTCCAGAATCCGCTGCACGTACACATCCACCTTGTTCTCCGTCACGAATTTCCAGAGGTCCAGGAAACGCTTCTCGCCTGTCATCTCCATCCACTTCGTCGCCACGGCCACGTATGTGTCCAGGTCGTTGCGGGTGTCGTACAACGGCCGGATCCCGCCCTTCCACACCTGCACCCAGGGGTTCGAGCAGGTCGCCGTCATGTCCGGATACGTGAACTCCATCCAGGAGTTGATCGCGAAGGCCGCGTCCGCGTAGTTCACGCCGGACGTCATCTCCAGGTCCTGCACCACGATGCATTCCACGTTCGGATCTACGTTCTTGACCATGTCGTAGTGGTACTTCGCGTTGTTCAACAGATTGACGTTCATGGACCACAAGACCTTGGTCGGCCCCGGCATGTGCGTCTTGCCGGTGAAGACCTTGCGCCCGTACTTCGGGGTGTTCACGATCAGCGCGCGGTCCCCGTGGTTCCAGTACGCCGGCTCTTCGCCGTACCCATAGTACTTGGTCTTGATCTCTTTCCCATGCGCCGTGGCATCCAGGTTCAGGGCGAACGCATCCTCCGCCCCCCAGGCCCCGATGCCGCCGCCGGACCACGGCGTCCCTTGCGGGATGCCGGTCTTGTAATTGCCCGACCAGTTGTGGCGGCCGGTACCGAACTTGCCCTGGTTGCCGGTGAGGATCGTGATCATCGCCGCGCCGCGGCCATTGGTCGTCCGGTGGAACCAGTGGTTCACCCCTTCGCCGCTGTGGATCGCCATCGGCTTGACCGTGCCGCAGTCACGCGCCCAGCGCACGATCAGGTCCTTCGGCGAGTTCGTGATCTGATTGGTCGTGTCCAAGTCGAAGTCCTGCACGTGGATCTTGTACATCTGGAAGACCGGCATCACATCCGCTTCCTTGCCGTCCAGCAGCTTGACCCGGAACGTGCCTTCTAGCGCGGGATCGATCCCGGCTTTCGTCATGTGCGCCCCGACCAGCTCGCGGTGCATGGGCACCACCTGGTTCTTCGCCGTGTCCCACACCATGAAGTCGCCCAGCCGCTCGCGGTATTCGTCCTTGATCGTCTGAACCTTGTACGTATAGCCATGGTGCAGATCCGCCAGCTTGTAGTCCTTGATCACGTCCCGTGGATCCAGGTACTGCAGCGTGTCGGTCCGGATCAGGATCGGACTGTCCGTGTACTGTTTGCAGAAGTCCGCGTCGTACAGATTCTCATCAAAGAGGATCTTAATGACCCCCAGGAACAGACACGCATCCGACGCGGGCCGGATGGGAATCCAGTAGTCGGCCTTCGTCGCGGGCGGGCTGTACTCCGGCACGATGACCACGATGCGGCCGCCGCGCTCCATGCACTCGATGAACCAGTGGGCTTCGGGCATCTTGTGCTCGACGAAGTTCTTGCCCCAGCTCACATGCAGCTTCGAGAAGCGCATGTCGGGATGGTCAATGTCCGAAGTCTGGGACCCGTTCCAGAAGGGATCGTCCGGGGGCTGGTCCCCGTGCCAGGTGTAGCTCGACCACGGCCGCCCGCCCACCGCCTTGTCCGGTCCCACCTTGCGGATGTAGGCGTCGAGGTGCGCCAGGTTCGAATTGGCCATGCGGCCGAACCCGATCTTGCCGATCAGGCCCAGCAGGGCCATGCCTGGCCGGTACTTGAACGTCCGCACCCCAGCGCCCTTCATCGTCTCGATCATCTCCGGCGGATACCCCTGCTCGCGCAGGCGCCGCGCGCCCGACTCACCCGAGTACCGCTCGGCGATCTTGATTTGTGCCTTGGCCAGGTACGTGCCGATCGTGTCCCAGGACACGCGCAGCATGTCGTCCTCGCCGCGGCTGGCGAACCGATACTTGGTCTTCACCTCCGGCGTGAGTTCCGGGCAGCCATCGTCCACCCAGGCCTTCCACCCCTTGCGCAGCATCGGGCCCTTCAGCCGATACGGCCCGTACACCCGCCGGTGGAACGTGTACCCCTTCAGGCACATCCGCGGATTCCAGGCAAAGGTCCCGCGGTTGCCGTACAGGTCCTCGTACGTCTGGTGGTCGTAGTTCTGTTCCACCCGCATCACCACGCCGTTGCGCACGAACGCGCGTACGCGGCAGCCGTGCGTGTCGTTGGGCGTGCAGATGTAGGTGAAGGATGAGTCATAGCGGTACTGGTCGTGATAGACGCGCTCCCAGGACCGGTCCGGATACTCACCGAGGGGGTTGCCCACCTCGATGACCGGCTGCAGCGCGGTCAAGGCCAGGGCCTTGTCCGCAATCGCGAGCACTGCGATCGTGCCCGCGCTCGCTTTCATGAATTGCCGTCTGGTGAAATACATCACTTCTCCACCTCCGTAGAAATAGGAAACCGACAACTTCGGCGAAGACGGGTCACGTCCACCTCAGTGAACAGACACCCGTTCCCTGACACCGAATCCTCTCACCCCCTTTCGCGGCACGACATCCCTGATAAAACACAAACGCCCATAGCAGGGCTCTCCCTGTATGGGCGGTACGGGCACGTTGCTCGTTGGATATCTAGCCCGAGTTACCCCGGGTCAATAGTCTTATCCATGGTTCGCAACTCGCAGGTCATTGAATTGTTGTAAACTAAAACATTTAACTTTAAAGTGTTAATCCCTCTTGGGGCCATCTGTCAAGTGTACTGCCCCACTTAGAATTTGGACAGGGAAAGTGACTGGGAGGGTTGATGAAGACGGGCCCTGAACACACCAACACGCCTTCCGGTTCGCGGCGAAGCTTCTTTACGTGGCTGATCGTAGCGGCGGCCGGCCTGATCGGCATCAGCCTGGCGGTGCCGTTGAGCGGCTACGTGGCTTCGCCCGCGCTCAAGCGGCGCGAGCGCCGGTGGGTGGACGCCGGCCCGGTGAGCGACCTGCCTGTCGGCGAGCCGGCCCAGCGCGACCTGATCATGACGGTCACCGACGGCTACATGGAAGTGGCGGCCGTGAAGGGCATCTGGGCGCTGCGCCAGGCGACGAACGAGGTCACGGTCTACTCCCCCATCTGCACGCATCTCGGCTGCGGCTACCGGTGGGACGGGGGCGCGCGGAAATTCAAGTGCCCCTGCCACGGCAGCGAGTTCGATCTGAACGGGAAGGTCGTCGGGGGGCCGGCGCCCCGGCCGCTGGACCGTCTGCCGGTCAGGATCGAAAACGGACATCTGCTGGTGCAGTATAAGGAATTTAAGTCCGGCACCAAGCAGCAGATTGAAATCTAGCCATGCTCTCCCGCCTCTACGCCTGGCTGGATAGCCGGCTCAAACTGGAGCCTGTCAAGGAGACTCTGCTCGACGAGCCGATTCCCGGGGGCGCGTCCTGGATCTACGTCTTCGGTTCGGCCACGCTCTTCGTCTTTTTCCTCCAGGCGATCACGGGGATGTTTCTGGCAGTCTACTATGCGCCGACGCCCGACCACGCGTACGACAGCATCCGCTACATCGAAACGCAGGTGCTGTTCGGCCCGTTCGTGCGGGGCCTCCATCACTGGGGGGCCTCCGCGATGGTGGTTGCCATCGGCCTGCACATGCTCCAGGTCTTCCTGTACGGCGCGTACAAGCCGCCACGCGAGCTGATGTGGATGGTCGGCGTCCTGCTGCTCCTGCTCACGATGGGGTTTGCCTTCACCGGCTACCTGCTCCCCTGGGACCAGAACGCGTACTGGGCTACCCAGGTGGGGATCAACATGGTCGGCAGTGTCCCGTTCGTCGGCACCTTCCTGGTCAGGGTCATGCGCGGCGGGGACACGCTGGGCGCCCTGACCCTGTCGCGGTTCTTCGCTGTCCACATCCTGTTTTTGCCGGCCGCCATCATGGCGCTGATTGCGTTGCACATGTTCATCCTGCGGCGCGTGGGTCCGGCCGGCCCCTGGTCCGGGGGGTGCGAGCGCCGCGGCACACAAGGCGACGCGTCTCTGCGACAGGGCAGGCGGGCCGCCTCGGCTGAGGAGCGTCCGCCCATCGAACGGCGCGTCCACCGGAGCGAGCCCTTCTACCCGCGCCAAGTCTTCATGGACGCGGTCGTGATGCTCGGCGTGTTCGTGGTCGTGGCGGCCCTCGCCCTCTTGGTGCCCTTTCCCCTCACGGACAAGGCGAATCCGTCGGACCACAATTTTATCCCGGTGCCGGAATGGTACTTCCTCTTTTACTACCAGTTCCTCAAATACATGGACGGTCCCATTCTGGGCCCGATCGCCACCTGGGTGATCCCCATGCTCTTCATCGCACTCCTCCTGGCGCTCCCCTTCCTGGATCGCCATCCAGAGCGGACTCCCGCCTCGCGCCGGGCGGTGATCGGTATCGGCGTGGTGTTCTTGGCCGGCGTGTTTGTCCTGATCGGGCTGTCCCTCCGCGATCTCCGGGCCATGAAACGGACCGACCCGGCCGTCGCCGCTGGGAGGGCCCTGTTTGAAAGATTGCAGTGCGCCAGCTGCCATCGGATCCACGGCGAGGGCGGCGCCATAGGGCCGGACCTCTCCTACGTCGGGGACCAGCGCGACCGCGACTGGCTGATCAAGCACTTCCGCGATCCCCAGTCCACCTCGCCCGGGTCGATCATGCCCAAGTTTCCACTGAGCGAGCAGGAACTCAACGATCTCACGGCGTACATGCTGAGCCTCAGGAAAGGAGTGTAAGCCGCTAAGCTCGATCCATCGGTCGAACTGTTTCCGTTCCAACGCCTAAGGATGGGCCTCGACGCGACTTGATTTCAGCAATCTGGTCATTTAGAGTGCCTTAATCGGCTGAATCATTCCCTGTTAATTCCCTGTTCTCTGGTCCAACAAGCCACGGGAAAAGGGTCCATCTTGGCAGACCCGGGGTGGGCGGGTGTGATAGCGCCTGGGGTGGGTGGGTGAGAACGTGGAGAGGTGCGAGAGTGGCCGAATCGGGCGGTCTCGAAAACCGCTGTCCGGGCAACTGGACCGTGGGTTCGAATCCCACCCTCTCCGCCATCGTTAGCAGACATGCTTGGAAGAACAGGAAAGGGGCCGGGCCCTGTGCAAAAGGAACCTTTGAACCCCGCCAGGTCCGGAAGGAAGCAACGGTAAGGAGGCCATCCTTTGTGCCGCAGGATCACCTGGCCCCGGTTTTCCGAAGACGTTAAACGTTCTACGTTAATCGTTAAACGTAAGGTCCATACTTTTTTGCCGATTAACGTTTAACGAATAACGACGTATGGAATACCAAGTCTCAGCCCGCAAGCACCGTCCGATGACCTTTGCCGAGGTCACCGGGCAGACGCACGTCGTCCGGACCCTCACGAACGCCCTCGCCTCGGGTCGCACCGCCCACGCCTACCTGTTCTCCGGCATGCGCGGCGTCGGCAAGACCACCATGGCCCGCATCCTGGCGAAGGCCCTCAACTGCGAGAAGGGACCGACTTCCACGCCCTGTCTCGCCTGCGTGAGCTGCCGGGAAATCGGCGCCGGGATGTCGTTCGACGTGATGGAGATCGACGGCGCGTCCAGCAACAGCGTGGACGACGTCCGCGAGATGCGCGAGACCGTCAAGACCGCGCCGGCGCACGGCCGGTATCGCGTGTACATCATCGATGAGGTCCACATGCTGTCGACGGCGGCGTTCAACGCCCTGCTCAAAACGCTGGAGGAGCCGCCCGCCCACGTGGTCTTCGTCTTCGCAACGACGGAAGCGCACAAGGTTCCCCCGACGATCCTCTCCCGCTGCCAGCACTTCACGTTCCGGCGGATTCCGCGACGCGAGGTGGTAGACACCCTCAAGCGCGTGACGGCCGCGGAAGGGATCACGATCGACGACCGCAGCTTGAGCGCCCTGGCCCGCGCCTCTGACGGCAGCCTGCGGGACGCCCTGAGCCTCTTGGATCAGGCCGTGGCGTTTGGCGGCAAGCGCGTCGAGGCCGAGCAGCTCATGATCCTACTGGGCGCGGTCCCGCACGAGCTGCTCCGCGGCGCGCTCGAGGCGATCCTGGCGCGCGACGCTGCGGGCGCGCTGAAGGCGCTGGCCGCCGTGCAGGATCATGGATCCGACGTCCGTCAGTTCTGCGGCGAGCTCATGGAGCACGTCCGAAATCTATTGGTGGCCAGGATCGTGCCTGACGCCGGCGATCTTATCGAGCTGGGGCCCGAAGAGCAGGCCGAAATCAAGGCCGACGCCGCGCGGCTGACTGTGGACCACATCCAGGAGCTGTTCCGGGTCTTCCTGCAGGCCGAGGACGGCATTCGCGCCAGCCAGTATCCGTGGTTCGTGGTCGAGATGGCCGCCGTGCGCGCGTGCCGGGTCGGGCAGGCGCAGGCCGCGCCCGCGCGGCCCGAAACGAGGGTCGCGCCCGTTCCGCCCAAAGTCGCTCCGCAGGCCGCACCGCCGTCCAAGGCGAGCGAGCCAGGACCCGCCTCGGCGCCACGCACCGAACAACCGCAGCCGCCGGAGCGACCGCAGCCCATCCGCGAGGCGACGCCGTCACCGTCCACGCAGCAGGAGCCGGTGAATCTGGATTGGGAAGCGGTGGTCGCACGGATTCTTGCCGAGCGGCCCAACATCGGCGCGTTCCTCGAAGATTCGGGACTGGTGGGCGCGGCGGACGATCTGGTGACGATCGGCTTTCCCGCGTCGGCCGGGACCGCCATGAGGATGATGCAGCAGGAAAGCTACCAGCAGGCGGTCGCGGAGGTGTGCTCGGCGCTGGCCGGCCGGCCCCTGCGCTTGCACGTCGTGTCGCTGGAGAGCGGAACGGGCGCGCCGACGGCCGCGCAGCTTCGGCAGGAGCGCGAAGCGACGAGGGAGCGCCATCTTCGCGATGAAGCCCTCACCAACCCGCTCGTTCAGGAGGCCCTCTCGGTCTTCGGGGGCGAGGTCAAGGAGGTGCGGCACAGCCGCGCCCCGCTGGAGCCGGAAGGCGAAACCGGGGGCTGATTGCAGGACACGGAAAGGGGAGCGGATGTCTGACAAAGGCATGTTCGGCAATCTCGGCAATCTGATGAAGCAGGCGCAGGCGATGCAGGAGCGCCTCGCCAAGGTCCAGGCGGAAGTCGCAACGAAGACCGTCCAGGCATCGGCGGGCGGCGGCATGGTGACGGTCGTCGCAAACGGCGCGCTGGAGATTGTCTCAGTCAAGATCGATCCGGAAGTCCTCAAGGCCAGCGACGGCGAGATGCTGCAAGACCTGGTGGTGGCCGCTACCAATGAAGCGCTCCGCAAGGCGCGCGAGATGGTGGCGGAGGAAATGAAGGGGATCACCGGGGGGCTCCCAATTCCCGGGCTCTTCTAACGTCCTCTCGCGATGGACCGGAAAGGCATTCTCGAAGATCTTGTGCGGGAGCTCACCAGCCTGCCCGGGATCGGCCGGAAGACCGCCCAGCGCCTGGCCTTTCACATCCTCAAGCAGCCGCCTGAGGACGCGGAACGGCTGGCCCGAGCCGTCCTGGCCGTCAAGGAGCGGTTGGGGCTCTGCCGCCAATGCCGCAACCTCGCCGAGGGGGAGCTCTGCGACATCTGTCGCGACCCGGCGCGGGATGCGACCCGCGTAGTGGTCGTCGAGGACGTCACCACCCTGTATGCCTTTGAGCGGACCGGCGGGTACAAGGGGCTCTACCACGTGCTGGCCGGGGCGCTCTCTCCGTTGGACGGCGTGGGCCCCGCCGACATCAAAGCTCAGGACCTCGTGGATCGGCTTGCGAGGGGCAGGGTCGAAGAAGTCATCATCGCCACGTCCCCGACCATCGAAGGCGAAGCGACGGCCATCTATCTGTCGCGGCTGATCAAGCCGATGGGCATCCGGATCAGTCGCATCGCCTGCGGCGTGCCGGTAGGGATGGACCTCGAGTATGCCGATGAGGTGACCCTGTTGAAGTCGCTGGACGGGCGTCGCGAGATTTAGCCTCCTACTTCCCCGCTTTCTTCAGCGCCTCGATCCGCTTCTCGGCCTTCTCGATGCGCTCTTTTTCCCCGGGAGTATTTTCCACGTACGCCAGGTAGTTGTCGTAGGCCGTGAGCGCGCGGCGCGGCTGCGTGTCCTCGATGGCCTCCGCCAGATTGAAATGGGCGTCCGCGTAGTTCGGGCGCAGCCCGATGGCGGTGTGAAAGGCCTCCGCCGCCCGCGTCTTGTCGCCCATGAGCGAGTAGACCTTGCCCAGATGGTTGACCACCTCCGGAATCGACGGCCGGATCTTCAACGACGTCTCCATCTCGGCGGCGGCCTGTGACAGCGCTCCCTTGTCACGGTATGCCAGACCCAGGCGGTGATGGGCCTCGGCTTGATAGAGGGGTTCGCTCAGGCCGATCTCGATCGCGCGTAGGTAGGCCTCGATGGCCGCATCGTTCTCCTTCTGCCCGCAGAGGCCGAAGTGGGCCACCTCTCCCTTCGCGAAGTGCTGTCTGGCGATGTAGTCCCGGCTCTCGCTGTCGCCCGGTCCATAGGTGGCCCGCGGCTGCGCTCCCGGAGGCAGGTGGATCTTGAACAGGAATTCCGGCTTGTACGGCGAGAGCAGCGGGAGGTACGGCGTGAGCACGCCGGAGTCGAGATAGAGGATCTGTCGTTCATCCTTCGGAATTGTGATGGCCCGCGCGCTCACGCGCTCGCCCTGGTCGCCGTACAGGCGACCGGAGCGAAGGCCGGCGGCGCGCCCGGAGACCTCGGCGGGGAGGAGAAAGTCGGTCGGGGTCTGCTTGGCAAGCCAGGTCGTGTAGTCGCGCTGGGCCGCGAGGTCGAGTCCTTCGTAGAGAATCCCGATGTAGCCGATCAGGAGGCCGCGGTCGTCGAAGAACAGGTGGTACTCGCTGTCGCGGCCCGCGGTGGGGCGGTAGACCGTGATCTCCTCGCCCGCCCCCCACGGAACCCGTTCGGTCCGGCGGCCGGCTTCGTGCATCAGGACGGTCTCGCGGCGGTCGCAGAGATTCCATGCTGGCACCGGGAGAAGGCGGGGGTTGGTCGCGGCCTGTCCCGGGGCGGCCGGCGGTCCCCCTCCGCAGGCGGCCAGAAAAAAAAGGCTTCCCGCACTCAGCAGGGCCACGAATGCCTGGTGCGTGCGGGAAGCCAGAGAACGCGGAAACGACTGCGGTCGGCTCAGGTCAATACGACCATTGCGACCGGAAGGATGGCCAGCTGTAGCGGTACCGTCTGAAGTCCCTCCGGTAAATCTCATCCTGGTTGGTGTACCCGAAAAACTCCGGGTTCATCGCAAATGTATTATACAGGGTTTGGTTCAGGACCATATCGAACAGGACCCCGACTGGGGTGGCGAGGAATGCGAGCAACCGCATCGGGTGCCCGCCGTCCCAGTCCCTTGTGATCAGTCCTTCGTCCAGCCCTACCGATAGGTCGATGGGGCGGGGCGAGGGATAGACATCAATGGCGGCGCAGGCAGACAGGCCCAATGCGATGACGACGAGAACAGCCATCGAACTGCGTGCGAGAAACATGTCCAGCCTCCCTTCCAAGAAACGGCCATCACTGGCAAGCAGTGTAGCAAAAGGCACCCTTACTGTCCAGGAAAAAGTTGGGGCCGGATCCACCAAATTTATCACTGGTGGCATTGCATTTCCGCCCCTGAGTGATGGAAAGGGGCGCTACGAACGAAGTTCGGTGTGGTGGGCGATACAGGTTTTGAACCTGTGGCCTCTTGCGTGTGAAGCAAGCGCTCTCCCACTGAGCTAATCGCCCACTCCGACGCCGCAGCAGGGGGCGTAAAGTAGCATAACGGCCCCGTGCAGTCAATCGCTGACGGCCCTAGAGGACCTGCAACACGCAACACTTGAGGTACTCGCTTTCGGTCAGCCCGAGCAGGATCGGGTGGTCGCGGCCCTGTTGCCCCCGCGCTACCAGCCTGACCGTCCGGCGGACATCCCGGGCGGCGTCCCAGAGCATGCGGCGAAACAGTTCGGCGGAAAGGTGATAGGAGCAGGAGCAGGTGACCAGAAACGCGCCGGGGCGGAGAAGCCGCATCGCCCGGAGGTTGATCTCCTTGTAGCCGGCCAGGGCTTCCGGTATCCGGTTGTGCGCCTTGACGAACGCCGGAGGATCGAGGATGACCAGGTCGAAGGCTTCGCGCCGGCGGTCATGCTCTCTCAGCTCGTCGAAGACGTTGCCGACGCGGAAGGTGCAGCGATCCGTCAGGCCGTTCCGTTCGGCCAGGGCGGTCGCCTGCTTGATCGCGGCCGGCGACTGATCGATCCCGGTGACGCGCGTGGCCCCGGAACGGGCGGCAAGGAGGCCCCACAGCCCCACGTAGCAGAAGCAGTCCAGCACTTCGGCCCCGCCGGCCATCCGTTCGATCAGGGGGTAGTTGTCGATCTGATCGAGGAAGAGGCCCGTTTTCTGCCCCTCCAGGAGATCAACCACTACGTCCAGACCGTGGATCGTCACGGTGGGGTCGGGCGGGATCTGCCCTCGGAGGACGGCCCGTTCCCTGGGGAGGCCTTCCCGCTCGCGCATCGGCGAATCGTTGCGGGCCACGATCGTCCGTGGCCGTAGGACCTCTTCGACGGCTGTGAGGATCAGCTCGCGGCGGCGGTCCATACCGGCGGTCAGGAGCTGGATCGCCACCGCGTCGTCGTAGCGGTCCACGACCAGCCCGGGCAGGCCGTCGGCTTCTCCGTGGACGACCCGGTAGGCGACCCTACCCCCCATGAACCTTTCCCGCAAGGCCATGGCCTGACGGATGCGGGCGAGAAAAAACTCCTGATCGACGGGCACGCGGCCTCGCGCCAACACGCGGACGGCGAGGGTCGTGCGCGGGTTGAGATAGCCGCGGCCCAGGAAGTGGCCTTGGCTGTCGTGGAGGTCAACAAGGTCGCCGGGCGCCGCATCCGGGGGCCAGCCCTCCAGTTCGTTCTGGAAGATCCAGGGGTGCCCGGCCAGCAGCCGGTCCTGCTCTCCTGGTTTCAGCCGGATTGCGTGGATCGGCTCCACTTAGAATTCAAAGTCCACGATGCTCTTGAAGACGACGTGGTCGCTCGCGTCGGTCCACCCGAATTGCATTCCCAGGTCCCAGCCTACGTTGCCGAATTTGAACTTGACGGCCGGGCCCCAGGAATGGGTCTGGAGGTTCGTTGTCGGAAAGCTGCCGATCGGCCCGAAGTTGCCGAACCCTTCGACGCCCAGCCGGACCGATGGTTTGGCAAACCAGTAGAGCCCGTGCTCATAGCCAAACCGCACGCGCGAGGCGTCGTTGAACTCCCGCTCCCAGACGGGATTCAGCCGGATCATAAAGTCTTCTATGCGGCGTTCCAGCAGGAGCTTCCATTCCACCTCGTCCCGATGCGCGTACTGTCGCCGTGGGAGCGTGTACTCGACGTACAGGGCGATCGCGGGCCAAACGTCGTGCTGGTCAAAGACCCGGTAGATGGATTCGAACCGGTACTGGACGAACGTGAACTGCTCGCTGCCGCCTTGTGTGGGCTGCTCGAAGTCCAGGTACGCTTCCAGGCTCCAGCGATCTGTGAGTCCGTAAGCCAACTCTCCGGTGTGGCGGAGGAGGTGCTTGCGAGGGAACGGGCCGGACGTGGTCAGCGGCGTATCCAGAAACGCATCGAACCAGTAGGCCACCTCGGCTTCCCCCTTGTCGAGGGCGTAGGGAGAGTACACCTTTAGGTGCCGGGCCTCTGCCGCAGGAGCCCCCAGGATCAATTCCAGCAGACAGAGCAGGAATGCTACTGATGCGATGCGGCCCATTGTTTATTCATCCGGCCGCTCGGCCGCCATGAGCCGCTTTTTCAGGACCCACATCTCGTACAGCGGCACGCCTGCCATCACCAGGAACGCGCCCACCATCAGCACGTCGCCCAGCAGCATCGACAGCGCGAAGTGGGGACTCACGTAAAGGATGAGCCACGGCGAGGCGAGATCCAAGGCGACGCCTGCGAAGGCCAGAACGGTCATGATTACTTTCAATTCCTGGCTGGCCAGTGTGAGGTAGAAGACATGGCAGAGGATCAGAAAGACGACCGGCAGCGTGAAGAAATGGAAGTGGGTTGTCTCGGCCAGCTCCTGGAAGGACTTGGGCTGCCCGAAGGTCTGATCCGAGCCGAGGTAATGCTGCGCGATGCCTGAGTACGAGAGGCCGGTCATGCTGTGCGCCCAGTAGACGGTGAACAAAAACCCGGCGAAGATCGTCAGGATGAAGAGCGTGTAGAGCAGGCGGATGTTGCGGTCCGTGTCGAGGAGGCGAAACCGGGTGTTGAAGTGGCGCACGGCGGTTCAGCGGGGCTTGAGGTAGAACTCGTCGATCAGGACGAGAGCGCGCTTCACGCCGGCGCTGACCGACCGGACCGACATCGTGGCGCCCGTGATGTTGATGATGTCCTTGTTGATGCGGATCGGATCCAGCACGGTCTTGCCCTCGTACTGCGAATTGAACCGCTTCATCCGCACCTCGCTCCCCTTGCTCTCTCGGTACACCAGGATCTCGATGTCGGAGACCTTGCCGTCCGGCGTCACGCCGACGAGGTAGGTGATGGGCCGGTGCTTGCCGATGGTCTCCTGAATGACGGCGTAGCCGTCAATCTTGCCGTTGGTTTCCGCCTTGAAGGCACGGAAGCTCTCCTCGGGGAATTTCCAGCCGATCCGCTCCTGAATGCGCGCTTTCTGCTCGGGCGTGAGCCGGAGCTCCTCGGGCCGGATATTCTGGGACTTGGGGAACAGGAGCTTCAAGGCCTGCTCTTCGGTGAGGTACACCTCGACCTTGCCGATCTCTTCCTCGGTGAGATAGCGCTTCAGGTCGGGATCCCAGATGCGGTTGCTGGGTTCGGCGGCGTCGGCGATCGGAGCGAGGGCAACCCAGAGGGGCAAGGCGGCGGTCACCACGAGCCTCAACATCCCTTTTCCTTGAGGCGCCGGGCGATCTCGGCGGCCACCGCTGCTTCGTCCCTCGGGTTGCCTGGCACGGCGCGCCACTGATTCATCTTCACACCCATTGGAGACCAGGCCTCGCGGAGCTGCAGCACCGTGGCCGCGGCCCCGGTCCCTTCCCGTTTCACCTCCACCACATATCGCGCCCGTTCTTTGGTGACATCGCGTTGCATGATGCCCGCCTGCGTCGAGGCCTCAACTTCCACCCAGTTCGTCTCCACCACGCCAGCGGCCTTGTCGGCTGCCTGTAGGGGGACGCCTTCGAGCGCGGCGATGGAGGTGTCCCACACCTGCTCGAAGGGGCACGGCGATGTCGCGGTCGGCTTTCCCTCCAGCGTCGTGCACCCGGCCAGCAGCAGACACGTGAACACGGCAAGCGATCTATGGGTCGTCACGACAATCTCGCAAAAGGCGCGGCATCTTAGCATGGTTTAGAAATAGGTCGCCACTGAAAGGACCAGGCCATCGTTTCTGATGCGGTTGTTCTTCCCATCCTCGAAATTGAATTGGTAATCTGCCTTGAAGACCGTGTCCTCAATCGGACGGAAATTCAGCCCCAACGTCAGCCGCTGGCGGGCCGTATCCGCAAACTCGCTGTTGGTGTTGATGTCGTCCCATCGGACTACACCCGTGAACGTGGACGCCTCCGTGAAATAGGTCGGGGCCCAGCGTCGCAGCACCTCAGGCATGAAATGGTAGTTCCCTTGCACATAATACCCGTCCATCCGGCGCGGCAAAGGCCTGCCGTTGGCGTCGACCGCGAACCCTCCGGTCAGCGTGCGATGGTTGTCGCGCGCATAAACCCACGCGGCCTCGCCGATGAGCTCGAAGGGTCCGCGCTGGAAGGTCCAGTCCGCGGCCCAGATGCTGAGGGGCCGCTTGCTGGCTGGATCGTACGAGCCGAAGTATCCCGAGCCGCCGATCTCGACGCCCAGGATCGGGCTGAAGGCCACCCGGCCGACCACCGCTTTGCCGTTGTTGTTGTCCAGCCCATCGTCCACCGTCGATACGCGCTGGCGCGCGTCCCTGAGGCCTGCATCCGCCGTGATGACCGGAGTGCCATTGGTGCGGTAGCCGTTAAAGCCTTGCGTCACGTACAGCTCGTAGTCCAGCTTCGACAACCGGGTCGGGTAAAAGGTGCCGTAAAACCCGGCGCCAGTTTCCGACAAGGTGGAGGGGATGATGGCGGTGGCGACCAGCGGGCGATCTGAGAGATCGTTGAGCGGGGAGTCGTGCAGGAGGTTGAACTTGCCGACCGGCAACAGGACGATGCCTGCCCGGAAATTGATCGGCTCTCGCATCAAGTAGTCGATCGTCGCGAACTCCAGGCTCACCTCGATGCCCGATCCGTCGTTGGACTTGGACCGGATCCCGTGCTCGATCTCGAGTTCGGAGGCCACCTTGATGCGGTCGGTGACGTCAGCGTAGAAGAACGGCACAAACCGCTGCTGGTCGAAGGTGCTGCTGCCTGCTCCGGTACCAGGTTGTCCGACGCCAGTGGAATTGCTGCTGTTGAACAGCCGGTATTGCAGGTCCATGTACCCGCCGACCGTCGCCTTCGGCGACGACACGAACGGCTTGGCGTAGATGGACTTACCACCGCCAGTACTGCCGAAAGTATAGGCGGGGGCCTTCTCTTTGCCTTCCTCCTTCGCTCCCTTGGCCTCGTGCTTGATCAACTCCTCCACCAACTTTTCCAACCGCCTGATCCGCTCCTCGAGCGCTTTCTCGGTCTGCTCGTCGGCTGCGGCTTCAAACGGAACGCCTCCCAGCAGGCAGGCTGACAGGGCCCCGATGATGGCTAAACGTCGCATGATGTCCCTCCTTGATGAAAATGTAATTGCGACTCGTTCTCAATTACACACACAAAAAAATACTAACTCTTCCGGAACGTCACGATATGGGTCGCCACGATCTTGAGGTCGACCAAGGTGCCGATCGGGTAGACCGTCGTGGAAGATTCGCTGCTGTGCAGATGCTGCCCGGATGACAGGATCATGCTGTAGAGGTTCTCGGAGCCCCGGAACTGGCGTCCCACGATCCGCGCTCCGCCCGGTGAAGCGGGCACGATGTGCACGTCGTCGGGCCGGATCATGATCTCGACGGCCGCCCCAGCTGGATGTCCCCCGACGTTTTCGAAGATGCCCACCTCGGTGTGGAGCTTGCCGTTGTCCACGCGGCCCAGGAGAAAGTCGGCCTGGCCGACGAAGTTGGCGACGAAGGGCGTCGAGGGCGTGTGGTAGATGGCCTCGGGCGTGTCCACCTGCTCCAGCCGGCCATGGTTGAGCACGGCGACCCGGTCCGCCATGGCGAAGGCTTCATCGTGGTCGTGCGTGACCAGCACGGCCGTCGTGCCGGTGAGCCGGAGGATTTCCTCCACCTCCTCCCGCATCTGGCCCCGCATGTCGGGGTCCAGGTTGCTGAACGGCTCGTCTAGGAGCAGGACGATCGGCTTGGGCGCGAGCGCACGGGCGAGGGCCACCCGTTGCTGCTGGCCGCCGGAGAGCTCGTGAGGATAGCGGTCCTCGAAGCCGGAGAGCCCCACGAGGTCCAGCGTCTGGGCAACCGTACGCGCTGCGGCCGCCTTCTCCAGGCGCTGGAGCCCGAAGGCAACGTTATCCGCCACGGTGAGGTGCGGGAACAACGCGTAGTCCTGAAAGACCATGCCCACGCCGCGCTCCTCCGGCACCACCCAATGGGCGGCGTCGCAGACCGGCCGGTCGGCGATCGTGATCGCGCCGGTCTGGGGCCGCTCGAATCCGGCGATGGCCCGGAGCACCGTGGTCTTGCCGCAGCCGCTGGGGCCCAGGATGGACAGGGTGGCGCCTTCTTCCACGGCGAGCGTCAGATCAGACAAGGCAGGCGCGGCGGCCTGGGGATAGGTGAGCGAGACCTGGGACAGCCCAATCAGCGTCATACGAGTTTCTTCTCCCGCAGCCGCGTGACCACCATCCACGGCAGCGCCGTGAACGCGATGAGCAGCAGGGCCATGACCGCCGCCCGCGCGTACTCCGCCTCCACGGTGTGGATGTAGACCCGCACCGGCAGCGTGTCGAACCCGGCCGGCCGCAGCAGCAGCGTGGCGTCGAGCTCCTTCATGGCGGAGATGAACACGAGCGCCCAGACCGCGAACAGTGTGGGGCGGACCAGGGGGGCGAGGACGCGGCGCAGCACGCGCCACGGGGAGGCGGCGAGCGAGCGAGCGGCCTCTTCCAGGTGCGGGTTGATGCCGGTGAGCGCCGCGTCCACGCCTTGGACCGACTGGGTCAGAAAACGGATCAGATAGGCCACGACGAGAACCCCGACCGTGCCGTAGAGCCACGGGATGTAGGTGTTGTACAGGAGGATCAGGCTCAAGCCGAGCACGGTGCCCGGGATCGCGTAGCCAATCTGGATGGTGCCGGACAGCAGCGCGCCGGTGCGGGGCGGCGTATGCCGGGCGGTGAACGCGATGAGGAGTCCGAGGATCGCCGCGAGCGTGGCGGCGAGCCCCGCTATCAATAAACTGTTTTTGATGTAGTCCCCTTGCTCGCGGACGACTTCGAGGAAGTGGCCGAGTGAGCCGGTCTGCGCCAGCAGCACGCCCAGCGGGATGAACACCGACAGGCTCAGGACCATGCCCGCCAGCAGGGCGGCTGGCCAGCGCCACCGGCCGAGGTGGAGGGGCCGCGCGACCCGCGCCGTGCCGGTGATCGTGACGTACGAGCGCCGACGCAGGAGCATGTGCTGCCCGATCAGGACGGCGATGGTGATCAGGACGAGCACGAACGACAACATGGCGGCGGCGGCCTGATCAAACCGCGTGTTGAGCTGGTGGTAGATGGCGGTGGTGAACACCTGCACGCGGAGCAGCGACGGCGAGCCGAAGTCCGACAGCGCGTAGAGAAAGGCCAGCAGCCCGCCTGCCAGCATGCTCGGCCGGAGCATCGGCAGCGTGACGCGGCGGAATACGCCCAGCGGGCTGTCGCCCAGCGAGCGCGCGGTTTCTTCGACAGCGGGGTTGGTCGCCTCCAGCGCCGCGCTGACCAGCAGGAAGATGTACGGATAGGTGAAGAGGCCCAGCACGAAGACCCCGCCCCAGAAGCCATAGATGTTCACCCACTGTTGCGGGGTCCCGAGCAGCGCGCTCAGCCACGTATTGACCGAGCCGACCGGCCCCAGCAGCGCGATGTAGGACATGGCGCCGATGTAGGACGGGATCGCGAGCGGGATCACCGCCAGCCACCGGCAGAGAGTCCTGAAGGGTAGATCGGTGCGGATGACGAGCCAGGCGAGCGGCAGGGCCAGGAGCATCGCCCAGATCGTCGCGAGCGTCGCAAGCGACAAGGTCGTGAAGGCCAGGCCGACGAGCGAGACGATCGTCACGGCTCCGAGTTCGCCGGCTTTCACCGCCGCAGCGGCCAGGTAGAGCAGCGGGGGCAGGACCAGCAGACCCATGCCGACCAGCAGCGCGAGAGTCCCGATCCGGGGGAGCCAGCCCGACGCCGAGGCGAGCGGCGTTGCGGGCGCGAGGGTGAGGGGGCCGGCCTGCGTCATCTCACCAGTTCGGATTGAGCGAGGTCAGTAGCTTGAGCGTCGCCTCTTCCAGGTCGGCGAGCTGCTGTGCCGTGACGGCGGTCCGCTGGATGGATTTGAGCGGGGGCACCTCGCTCGAGTCCACGTTGGCGATCAGGGGGAACTCATAGTCCTGCGTGACGAGAATGCGCTGGCCTTCTGCCGAGAGGAGGAAATCGATGAACTTGTGAGCGGCCTCCGGGTTGGCGGCGCCTTTGATCACGGCCACGGCGTTGGGATTGACCGGCGTCCCGAAGCCGCCCGCGTCCTGGTCCGGGTACACCACGCCCACGGGCAGGTTGTTCTGTCGCGCCAGGTAGTAGTTGGGCGAGTTGGTCAGGCCGATCGCGAACTCGCCGCGCCCCACGCCCTGCCAGACCTCAGTGTTGTCCGTCAGGATCTTGAGGTCGTTCGCGTGCAGGCCCTTGAGGAAATCGCGGGTGAACGCCTCCCCCTTGAGCGCGACGAGCGCGGTGGCCCACGCCAGCGTCGTGCGCTCGCGGGTCCCGGCGATGGCGAGCTTCCCTTTCCATCTGGGGTTGGTCAGCTCGAAGATCGAACGTGGCGCCGCTTTCTCGGGGACCAGGTTCGCGTTATAGAGGGTGATCCGCGCCCGGCCGGAGATCCCGGTCCAGGTGCCCGTCGCGCTCCGGAAATCCTCCGGCACGGCCTTGGTCGCGGCCGACTGATAGGGTTCCAGCAGGCCTTCCTTGCTCAAGATCTCCATGATCCCGCTTTCCGTGGAGATGTAGAGATCGCCGCGCGGGCGGGCCTTCTCCATGCGGATCTCGTTGGCCAAGCCCGAGGTCTTGCCGACCTTCAGGTCCACCAGGACGCCGGTCTGCTTTGTGAACGCGTCCACGACCGGCTTGATCGCCTTTTCCTTGCGCCCCGAATAGATCACCAGCCGGTCGGCCGCGTCGGCCGGCAGGGCGGGTAGCAGGCCCGCCACGCCGGCCAGGAGGACGCCGGCCAGCACGGTCATTCTGAAATTAAAATTGACACCTAATCTCAATTGGAAATTCATAAAAAATACCCCTTAGTTTTTGCATTTGCTGCAGAGGCCGTAGAGCTCCAGCTTGTGCGTGGTGATGGTGAACCCGTGCCGCCGGGCGACCTCCTCCTGCAAGTGCTCGATGTCGCAGTTCTCGAACTCGATGATCGCCCCGCAGTGGGTGCAGATCATGTGGTCGTGGTGGCGCTTGTTGACCACGTTGTCGTAATGCGTCTGCGAGCCGAAGTGCCGCTCCTGGGCGATGCCCGATTCGCACAGCAGATTCAAGGTCCGGTAGATGGTCGCCAGGCCGATGTGCGGCTGGTGGCGGCTCAGCATCCGGTAGAGCTGCTCGGCCGTGATATGCTCATTGCGTAGGAAGGCGTCCAGGATGACTTCCCGCTGCTTGGTGACCTTCAGTCTGTGCTTGGTGAGGTGCTCCCGCAGGATCCCCAGCTCCTTGGCGTGTCTCATGGGCGGCCTCAGCTAATTGAGAACGATTATTAATACCGTATTCCACTGGCGGCCGTCAAGCCGGAGGGTCGTTGACAAGGATTGCGGGGGTGTGGCCATAATCCGGCGTGCGTTCGCCGGCCGAGACCATCGTTGACCGCCTCCTCTTATTGTTCCTGCTCAAGACCGCCGCGCCGTACGGCATCGACGGCGACGT
>Ga0209237_1000613_pt1 | contig 20480 bp, 23 predicted proteins | sample GraSoi013_1_40cm_2_FD_185820 | JGI IMG/M metagenome (GOLD analysis project Ga0209237, IMG submission 185820) | Grasslands soil microbial communities from the Angelo Coastal Reserve, California, USA - Sample 10_02_2013_1_40cm (SPAdes) (version 2) | ecosystem: Environmental > Terrestrial > Soil >... | reverse complement strand
ACGCCACCTCACCCATCGCCTGGGCGCCATAGAAATCTAGGGAGCGCAGGCCGGGTCTGGATGCCCGCCGGTCACGAGGACGGGTTCGGCGTTGGCCTCGAGCGCCTCAGCCGCCGTGATGAAGCCCTCTGAGATCATCGAAGCCAGCACCTGGCTGCGCCGATGCACGGCCGCCGCGGGATCGACGGTCGGGTCATAAAGCGACGGGGCCTGGGTGACGCCGGCCAGCAGCGCGTACTGGCCGAGGCTCAGGTTGTGCAGCGGCGCCTGGAAGTAGGCGCAGGAGGCGGTGCTGACCCCGCGGCGACCCAGGCCTGTAGTGATCTCGCTCAGGTAGTCCGCCATGATCTGCGGCTTGGTGAGGACCCGCTCCACCTTCAGGGCGAGCACGGCGTCGACCATCTTGTCGTATCCGCTGTTGTAGCCGCCGAGGTACACGTCTTTGACAAGCTGCTCCGTGATCGTCGATCCGCCCTGGCAGAGGCAGCGATTGGACACGTCATACAGAAAGGCACGCGCGAGGCCGACCGAATCGATCCCATGGTGGGTATAGAAGCGCTCATCCTCAGTCGCGACGACGGCTTTTGCCAGCATGGAGGGGATGTCTTGGGGGCCGAGCAGGACGATCCCGTAGTGGTTGGTCAGGGCGCTGACCCGCGCCTGGACATCGGTCCCTGACGGTGTCGAGACCCAGAGAGTGGTGAGGCTGGGCGCGAGCAGGGTCGTCACGACCACCAGCACCAGGGCAACACGCCGTGCCGCCACCGGCACCGGGTTCATGCCGTAGCGCCCCACGTTGCGATGAAACGCACCATTGCGTGGGCACGTTACGCGGCGGCGAGCTGGCTTTAGCTAGTGGTCGCCCTGTTCGCCCATCTGGCCGGCCTCGGTTTCGCCGTCGCCCTCTTGGGACTCTGAGCAGGGTCACCAGTTTGATCTCGCGACGCTCACGATTAACCTTCTCAGTCGTGGCCATCATCGTCTGTCCCCAGCCGCTCGCTGCCGAGATCGGGTTGGAGGTCATGCGTCGAGGCGGGAACGCGGTCGACGCCGCCGTCACCTGCGCGTTCGTCCAGGGTGTCATCGATCCGCAGATGTGCGGCATCGGCGGCTGCGGCGTGATGCTCGTGCACAGCCCGAAGTCGGGAGACGCCCTGCTCGAGTTCTATGCGACCGCCGGCTCGCGCGCCCGCGAGGACCAGTGGGAGCACCTGTTCCTCCGCCAGGCGGCCGATCGCTACGGCTACGTACTCGATGGCTGGGTCAACGACGTCGGCTACCAGTCGGTGGGCGTGCCGGGAACCGTGGCCGGGCTGCACGACGCGCTGACCAGGTACGGCACGATCACGTGGGGGGAGGCGATCGAGCCGGCCATCCCGCTGGCGCGGGAGGGGTTCCCGGTGACCGGCTACATGCATGGCTACTGGACGGCCGACTACGGGCCCGACGTCGTGCCCAACCGCGAGCGGATCCAGACCACGCCCGCGGCGAAGGCCATCTACACCCGAGACGGCGAGCTGTTCGCGGTTGGCGACAACTTCGTCCAGGCGGACCTGGCGCGCACGCTGGAGCGCCTCGCCGGCCTGGGGCCCGATTCCTTTTATAAGGGAGAGATCGCGGACGAGATCGCCGGCGACTTCGAGGCCAATGGCGGATTCATAACCCGGTCGGACCTGGCCGGCTACCGCGTGAACGTCACGGAGCCGCTGCGCGGGACATATCGGGGCCTGTCGGTGGTCACTGCCGGACCGCCGGCAGCGGGCATCACCCTGCTGCAGATGCTCAACTTTCTCGAGGGGTTTGAGCTCAGCGCGCACGGGTGGCCGAGCACGGAGGCGGCTCGCCTCCTGGTCGAGGCAATGGCGTGGGCAGTGGCCGATCGCGAGCTGCATGTCGCGGACCCGCGATTCGTCGAGGTGCCCACAGGTTCACTGGCGGACAAGGACTACGCGGCGAAGGCGCGCGCGGTGTCGACTGTGGAAGCGGCCGCAGTCCACGATCGCTCCGACACCACGCATGTGTGCGTGGTGGACGACCAGGGCAACGCCGTGTCGTTGACCCACACACTTGGCTCAGCCAGCGGAGTGGTCACACCCGGGCTGGGCTTTGGCTACAACGACTACATGAATTGTTTCGATCCGCGGCCGGGCAATCCGAACTCGGTGCGGCCTGGCAAGACGCGGGCGACCAGCATGACGCCGACTTTGGTGTTCGACGGGGACCGTGTGAGGGTCTGTGTCGGTGCGCCGGGGGGCACCAAGATCGTGACCGCGATCCTCCAGGTGCTGGTGAACGTGCTCGACCACGCCATGACGCCGGCCGAAGCGGTGAGCGCGCCGCGGGTCGATTTCCAGGGCGATGTCGTGCAGGTGGAGGGCCGCGTTCCCCTCGCTGTCAGCCGCGGGCTGGAGAAGCGCGGGTACAAGGTCAACCGCCGGACGCTCAACTACGACTCGTACTTCGCGCGGCCGCAAGTGATAGTTGGCGAGAAGGACGGATTCCTTCACGGTGCGTCGGATCCGCGCAAGGATGGCGGGACTGCTCTGGACACGGAAACGGAATGAGATTCAAGGATCGGGTGGCGCTTGTCACCGGCGGCGGCCGTGGAATCGGCGCAGCCAGCGCGCGGTTGCTTGCCGCCGAAGGCGCTCGCGTCGCCGTGTCGGACCTCGACGATGGGCCCGCCCGAGAGGTCGCGGATGCCATCGGCGGTCTCGCCGTTGCCTGCGATGTCAGCGATCGGTCGCAGGTTGAATCGATGATCGAGCTCACGTTGAAGGAGTTCGGCAGGCTCGACGTGCTGGTCACCTGTGCCGGGATCATCCGCGACAACCTGCTGTTCAAGATGACCGACGAAGACTGGGACCTGGTGATCGACACGCACCTGAAAGGCACGTTCTACTGCGCTCGAGCGGCGCAGAAGCACATGGTCGAGCAGAAGTACGGAAAGATGGTCTTCCTGTCCTCGACCTCCGCGCTGGGCAACCGGGGCCAGACAAACTACTCGACCGCGAAGGCGGGCCTGCAGGGGATGGCTCGCACGCTCGCGATCGAGCTGGGTCCGTTCAACGTCAACGTCAATACCGTGGCGCCCGGATTCGTGGAGACGCGCATGACGCGCGCCACCGCCGAGCGCATGGGTGTCGACTTCGAGACCTTCAAGCTGGGCGCCGCCTCGCAGATCGCGCTCCGGCGCATCGGCCAGCCGGAGGACATCGCCAGCGTGATTGCGTTCCTGTGCAGCGACGAGTCGGGTTTCGTGTCAGGGCAGACGATCTACGCGCGCGGAGGGCCTTAGGGGACCGGCAAGCTTGCCGAGGGCTCGAGCGTTGAGCCACGTGTGAAGCTGCGTTTCAGCTTGCTTTCGAAGCGGCGGTCCGTTTTGGCCGTGCGAACTTTCGTTCGCCTGGGCGCCAAAAAGCACGCCACACCCAAACTTGAGCTGAGTTCAGCACGAGTGGGTGAACTTGCGTTCGAACGGCTGAGCCTTGAATCTCACCCGTTGACGGCCTTGCCGGGCGTCTGTTACGGTGACCGCCGTTCTCTGGGGACCCGGTCGCGCCCGCGGGCTGGTTCAAATCTATCGCAACGTTTAGGGGTAGACATTTGCGAGTCAATCGATATCTGACACATGCTGTCGTGCTTGCGATAGCTGTGGCCATTTCGTCCTACGCATCGATGGACCGCCATGTCCCCGCTTACTTGACCTCTCGACTCGGAACCGTGAACGCCGAGGCGGTCATGGCCGGTGAGGGCGGAACTGCCGGAGACGTGTCCCTCGGTCGCTACAGCACGATCATCAAGCCGGTCGCGATCCCAACGTCGGCGCCGGTCAGCCACAAGGCGTTCGGCTACACGGTGAGCCCTGGCGAGAACCTGACCTCGATCGCGGCCAAGTTCGGCGTGACGGTCGCCCAGATCCGCTGGTCGAACACGAACTTGTACTCCAATGACGCGGTCGCCACCGGCGACCAGATCGTGATCCCGCCGGTGCCGGGCGTCGTCGTCAGCGTCAAGGCGAGCGATACGCTCGACGCTCTCGCGAACAAGTACCAGGTCGACCCGCAGGCGATCTACGACTTCAACCGGCTTCGCAGCACGCAGCTGGTGGTTGGTACGGACCTGGTGATCCCGAACGGCGTGGGCGGCGCGTTCCCGCCGCCGCCGGCGCTGTACCAGCTGCTGATGCGTTCAGGCTCCGGCGGCGGGTTCCCGGTCAAGGTGCTCGGCTGCTGCCTGGGCCCATACACGGCGAATGGTTTCCCGGTCGGCTGGTGTACGTACTACGTCGCCACCAAGCGCAACGTGACGTGGCGGGGCGATGCGGGCTTCTGGTACCAGAACGCGGCGGCGCAAGGCTATGCCGTGGGCCCAACCCCAAGGCCGGGCGCGATCATGGTCACGTGGGAGAGCTGGGCCGGCCACGTGGCCTACGTCGAGTCGGTCAATGCGGACGGGTCGTGGGTGGTGACTGAGATGAACTGGGTCGCGTTCGACGTGATCGACCAGCGCACGATCAAGCCCGGCCAGCTCGGCCAGCGCCTCGTGGGGTTTATCTACTAACCGAGGCCCGCCGGTTGCGGTTCGTTTGCTCGTGCCGCCCATTGTGCTTCCATGCGCTCGGTGTCCGGCTTGACCGAGCGGAGACCCGTCGCAGCTATGATCGCCGCCACGATCAGCAGCGTCGGGGAGGTGATCAGCAGAGCGAGCTGAAGGCTGTGGACGTGGTCAGAGATCCATCCCACGTCAAAGGTCGAATGCGAGTCGCCGAATACGTGCGAGACGAACAGAAGCAGGGTCACGCAGCTGGCGCGCAGCGCAGGTGAGACGACGTTCTGCGAGACGGCGGTGAACGGGCCCGCATGTAGGTAAAGGGCGATGACCGTGATCAGGAAAGCCGGCACGAAGACCGGGACAGGCCCGACGTTGAGCGGCGCGATGAGAGCGATCGTGATGAACACCGCGCCGATCAGAAAGCCGGCGATTCCGACCTCGAGGTGGGCCGCGGGACTCGTCTTCGCGCGACGATCCGCGATCCAGCCGCCGGCAAGCGTACCGATGAGCCCGCCCACGACGAGGACGACGCCGGCGAGCAGCCCGGCGCCGCTGACGGACATGTCGAACCGGCGGTGCAGGACGGTCGGCAGCCAGAAGGCGTTGGAGGCGAGGACGAAATAGAGAACCGTCTGGGCAAGGATCGATGCTCGCAGCGTCGGGATGCGCATGAGGTTGATGAACGTGCGCGCGGTGGCGTCCGTGGTTCTTTTCACGGCCATTCCCAACTTCTCCATGCTTCCGCGCAAAGGCTCACGCAGGGTGAAGGCGAGGAAGGCGAACAGGAGGCCGGGCACGGCCGCGAAATAGAAAGCGCTGCGCCAGCCGAGATGGTCGGCTACGACACCGCCGCCGGCATAGCCGACAGCGATGCCGATCGCGCTGCCGGCGCCCCAGATCGACATCACCCGGCCGCGTTCTTCCTTTGGAAAGTAGTCCGAGACGAGCGATGTGCCCGCCGGGTAATAGCTCGCCTCTCCGATGCCGACGACCGCGCGGCTGAGGAAGAGCTGGACGTAGTTGGCGGCGAGTCCGGAAAAGAGGGTCGCGACGCTCCAGATCGTGACCCCGACGCCGATTATCGTGCGGCGGACTCCGCGATCGCCCCAGTAGCCGAATGGGAGCGCGGCGACCGCGTACACGAGCAGGAAAGCCGTGCCGAGGAGCCCGACCTGCGCGTCGTCGATGTGAAACTCTTTCTGAATCAACGGCGCCGCGGCCGCAGCGACCCAGCGATCCACGTAATTGAGGAAGTTGATGCCGACCATGACCGCAAGGACGTAGCGGGCATAGCCACGCGTCACGGCGCCATTCTATGGGCCCGGGCGCTGAACCCGGACGGGTACCATACCCTCACCGCCTTCGGCGGCTCGAGGTGGGTCGGCTGGGCATTGGCGAGCTCAAGTGGCTGTAAACCACCCGCGAAAGCTGTGGGGGTTCAAATCCCTCCCGGCCCACTCCAATTTCGCCGCCTGGTGCCAAACGGCACTATGCCAAGTCCCTCACCCTCTTGAGGCCCTCGAGGATGAGGTCGAGTCCGAACTCGAATTCGTTTCCATAGGCGTAGCCGGGCTTCATGGCATGCTCGATGGCAATCTCAGCGAGGTAGGGGTACTGGTCGGGGCGGAACTCCCGAACCATGTTCCCTGCCACCTCGGCGACATCCGACGGGTCGAACGGCAAGGTCAGCTCGTTCAGCGTGAATCCGTAGATGTAACTGTCCAGGACCGAGTATGCGTGGGCGGCCGCCTCGACCGAGAAGCCGGCACCCCGAAGACTGCGAAGCACCGCGTCGTGATGCTTCAGTGTCGCGGCACCCGGTTGACGCCGCGACTCCATCAGGCCGACTGCCCAGGGATGCCGCAGGAGAGCCTTGCGGGCTGAAATCGCCCGCTCGCGCATGGCCGCCGACCAGTCCACATCACCGGACGGCAGATCGATCTCGCCGAAGACGACGTCGACCATGCCATTCAGGATGTCCTCCTTGTTCCGTACATGGTTGTAGAGGGACATCGCCTCGACCCCGACCTCCTGGCCGAGCCTCCGCATGCTGAGCGAGTCGATGCCGTCCCGATCGGCGAGTTTGATAGCCGCTCGGAGCACCCGTTCCCTGCTCAAGGGTGTCCGGGACTCCTGGTGCCGCTTCTCGGTTGTGACCATCTGCATGTACCCCTATTGACAGACTTACAGTGTACGTGCTAGCTTACGACATAAGCTTACGCCGTAAGCGCTTAGCAAAGGAAGGGTGAACACCATGATCTCGACGAAGACTCGTTCTCTCGATCTCGCCGGCAGCATGAAGGCCGTTGTACGAGACCGATACGGCTCAACAGATGTCCTCCAGCTCGAGGAGGTCGCCAGGCCGGTGGTCAACGATGGCGAGGTGTTGGTTCGCGTTCACGCCGCCGGCGTGGATCGTGGCGTGTGGCATGTCATGGCGGGCCAGCCCTACCTGATTCGCATCGCGGGCTATGGACTCCGCGCGCCAAAGAACCCCGCGTTGGGGATGGACCTCGCGGGGATCGTGGCGGCGGTAGGCACGAACGTGACCAGGTTCCAGGCTGGCGATGAGGTGTTCGGTGTCGGCACTGGCTCTTTCGCCGAATACGCGACCGCGCGCGAGGACAAGCTCGCGCTCAAACCACAGAACCTCACCTTCGAGCAGGCAGCCGCCGTCGGCGTCTCCGGCTCCACCGCCCTGCAGGCCGTGCGCGATCACGGACGCGTCGAGCCCGGCCAGGAGGTGTTGATCATCGGTGCGTCGGGCGGGGTCGGCACGTTTGCCGTGCAGATCGCCAAGGCGTTCGGCGCGCGGGTGACCGGCGTGTGCAGCACCGCGAAGGTGAACATGGTCCGCTCCATCGGCGCGGATCACGTCATCGACTACTCGCGCGAGAACTTCGCCGAGGCGGACCAGCGCTACGACCTCATCCTTGACATCGGCGGAAACTCGAGCGTGGCAAGCCTGCGCCGCGTCCTCACCCCAAAGGGAACCCTCGTCATCGTCGGAGGAGAAGGAGGCGGACGCTGGTTCGGCGGCATTGATCGTCAGCTCCGGGCGATGACGCTGTCCCCGTGGGTCGGCCAGAAGCTGGGTACGTTCATCGGCACCCAGAACCACGAAGATCTCGACACCCTCAAGGAGCTCATCGAGTCCGGCAGGCTTTCACCGGTCGTCGACCGGACATACTCGCTCTCAGAGGTTCCAGAAGCCATCCGGTATCTGGAGAAGGGACAAGTGAAAGGGAAGGTCGTCATCACCGTGCCAGCCGCGGCAACGGACTAACCTTTTACCGGCACCGATTAGTTTTCCGTCGGTGCTCAGTCTGAACAGTTGAAGGACACCTGGGAGTCCGATGCGGTGATTCAGGCCATGCCGGCTGGTAGGAGTGACGCATGAGCAAAGTACGGGTACTCGTAGGCACGCGCAAGGGTGCATTCGTGTTGAGTTCGGATGCGAGCCGGAAGCAGTGGAAGGTGGACGGCCCAAACTTCGAGGGCTGGGAGATCTATCACGTGAAAGGGTCACCGGCGAACCCCGACCGCCTGTACGCATCGCAATCGACCGGCTGGTTCGGCCAGGTGCTGCAGCGGTCGAACGACGGCGGCGAGACCTGGGAGGCCGCAGGCAACCAGTTCGCCTACGAGGGCACGCCCGGTCCGCACGTCTGGTACGACGGCTCGCCGCATCCGTGGGAGTTCAAGCGAGTCTGGCACCTCGAACCGTCCCTTGACGATCCCGACACCGTTTACGCCGGCGTCGAGGACGCGGCGCTTTTCAAGTCGACCGATGCCGGTCAGACGTGGGCTGAACTTCCCGGCCTTCGCACGCACGAAACAGCATCAACGTGGGCGCCGGGCGCCGGGGGCCTCTGTCTGCACACGATCCTGATCGATCCGACCAACGCCGAGCGAATGTTCATCGCCATCTCGTCGGCGGGCGTCTTCCGGACCGACGACGCCGGCAAGACATGGCGGCCGGCGAACAAGGGATTGCGCTCCAACACGATGCCCGACCAGGACGCCGAGGTCGGCCACTGCGTCCATCGCATCGCGATGCATCCGTCTCGCCCGAATGTCCTGTTCATGCAGAAGCACTGGGACGTGATGCGCACGGACAACGCCGCCGAGTCATGGCGCGAGATCAGCGGCAACCTGCCGAGCGACTTCGGCTTTGTGGTCGACGTCCACGCCAACGAGCCCGACACCGTCTACGTCATCCCCATCAAGAGCGACTCCCACCATTTCGTGCCCGACGGCAAGCTCCGGGTTTACCGCAGCAGGACCGGCGGTGACGAATGGGAGGCGCTGACCAAGGGACTTCCGCAAGAGAACTGCTACGTCAACGTGCTGCGCGACGCGATGGCGGTCGATGCGCTCGATCCATGCGGCGTGTACTTCGGCACCAGCGGCGGCCAGGTTTATGCGTCGGCGGACGCGGGCGACAGCTGGAATCCGATCGTCCGTGACCTGCCGGGCGTGCTGTCGGTCGAAGTCCAGACCCTGAAGTGAACCCGCAATGATCCACGTAGTCCTGCCCGCGCACCTGCAAACCCTGGCCGGGGTGGGTCGCGTCGTCGACCTCGAGGTCAGCGCTCCGGTCACCCAGATGTCAGTCCTCGATGCGCTGGAGGCGAGTCATCCCGCGCTGCGGGGCACGATTCGCGACACGACCACGAAGAGGCGCCGGCCGATGCTGAGGTTCTACGCCTGCGCAGAGGACCTGTCCGACGCCTCACCGGAGGCACCACTGCCTGATGAGGTGGTGTCTGGCAAGGAACCCTATTTGATCATCGGGGCGATCGCCGGCGGCTGATCAGGCCGTGGGCTGGGAGAGCTTTCAAGTCCGCACCGGGCGTCGTGTGCAGCTGCTCGATGTCACCGACGAGGTCGCTCGCATCGTCGAGCGTTCGCGCGTGTCGGAGGGCATATGCCACGTCTTCGTGAGCCACACCACCGCCGGGGTGACCATCAACGAGGGAGCCGATCCCAACGTCGCCCGCGACGTCGAAGCCCAGTTAGGGAGAGTCGTCCCCAAGGACTCGGGATATCGGCATGCGGAGGGCAACTCCGACTCACACATCAAGACTGTGCTGGTCGGAGCCGCCACCGCGGCGCCGGTGCGTAATGGAAAGCTCAGCCTCGGCACCTGGCAGGCGATCTTTCTTTGCGAGTGGGATGGACCTCGCACGAGAACCGTCGAGGTCGCGGTGGTTCCCGTATCCGGCTGACCGAGGCCGCCTATTCCGCCTGCTCGCCCCCAGGCTCATCATCGATGAGAAGGTCCTCGTCGCTCGCCGAATACCGATCGCGCACCTCGGCTCCACTGGTCTCCGAGTCGCCCAGGCCCTCCTCCGAATCCGTCTCCACGAGATCGCCCGCCTGTCGATCTTCGGCGAGCAGCTGCGCGTAGGCCCGCGCCGCCTCGTCCAGATTCGAGTACTCCCAGAACTCCGTCCCCTCCGGGACCTCGGCGCCCTCGGTCTCGTCCAGGCCGTGTTGAAAGACGTACGCAAGTCCGCTTGCGGGATCCTGGATCAGCGAGATGAACCGTTCGCCGGTCAGCTCGGCTCGTTGCGCAGCCTGGCCGTCGTTTTCCAGAGCGAACAGCCGGCTGATCACCTGTTCTTCGCTTCTCTCTTCCATGCCGTCTCATTGTGGACCTAACTTTTGGACATTCCCAACCCGACCAGGGCCTCCGGGTAGGAGTACCGTTCCGGCCGTGACGAGGTCCGCCGTTTCATAAATGCCGGCGCTCAGCTCTTGGAACGACTACTTCATCGTGGTGGGCGGCGGCTCGGCAGCTCTGACCGGCCTGGTCTTCGTGGCGATGACGCTCCACCTCGACGAGATCGCCACCAACCCTGTGCATCGGCATCGCGCACGAACCATCCTCACCGGGTTGACGGCCGTCTTCATCCGCTCCGCACTCGTTCTCATGGGCGGCCAGAACGCACAGGCCGTCGCGGTGGAGCTGATCGTGGTGCTCGTGATTGTCGAAGCCATCCTTTTCAGGAGCATCCGGCAGGCCGCGAGCAGTGCCGACTCCGGAGTTTTGATGCGGACCATCGGCAGCTTCGCCTGCCTGTTGCTGGAGCAGGCGGGCGCCGTCGTCCTGTTCTTCGGCAACACGTGGGGTCTATATGCGGTCGGGTTGGGAATGATGTCGTCGTTCATCTTCATGGTGAGCGGTGCCTGGCTGCTCTTGGTCGGTGTCGGAGCGCAAGAGGCGGCCCGCGCTACCTCGCGAGCTGCCGACTAGCAGGCGCCGGGCGCTAGCTGGTTCCGGTCTCCGCTTCGAGAGCCTGATTGGCGGCGGCCAGATCCACGAACAGCTCGCGCATGCGCAGCAGGTTGCGAACACGCAGCACGACCTCTGTTCGATCCAGAGGCTTGGTCAAGAAGTCGTCGGCCCCGAGCAGCAGGGCGCTGTTTCGCGCCAGGCGGCTCGTATCGCTGGTCAGGACGACAACGGGGAGGAAGCCGAGGCTCTCTCGTGCGCTGCGGAGGCGCCTCAGGACCTCCTGGCCGTCGACATTCGGCATATGAAGGTCGAGAAGGACGATGTCCGGCTCGAACTCATTGAATGTCTGCTCCACGTGCCGTGAGTCGGTGAGGCTACGAATTTCGGTAGAAGTGTCGGACAGGAACTGTTCGAGCAGAAGGAGGTTGGCCGGCTCGTCATCGACGATCAGTATGCGGGCGTTCAGCTGGCTCAAGGATTGACCAAGTATCTACAGTCGGCAACCATCGAAGGCGGAGTCATCGGAAAAGTGATGCATTGATTCGAATCAATGATTGGGTTTTAAGGCCGACCGTAGCATGATCTTGCTACCTTGGAACTGCGCCACCTGAGAGCGTTTGTCGCGATCGCCGAGCACCGCCACTACGGTCGTGCGGCCGCGAGCATCAGAATGACCCAACCTGCGATCACGCATCGGATCCATGTCCTGGAGGCTGAGCTGGGGGTTCGGCTGCTGGAGCGCAACGCGCGCGAGGTCCGCCTGACACCAGCCGGCGAGGTGCTGATCGAACACGCCAGGGGGTTGGTGCAGATCGAAGAGCGTGCACTCGGGGCATTGAGGGATCACGCAGCCGGAATCATCGGCCGCCTGAACATCTCCTATCTGACCCTGTGGGATGTTGGTCTTCCGGCTGAGATACTGGCCGAGTATCGCCGCCGTTACCCCGCGGTCAAGCTGGAGTTGACGAGTGGCTATTCGCAGACAAATGTGGAGCGACTGCTTGCGGGGGATGTGGACTTCGCGTTCGTCGGCGTAGCGATCGGAGAGCACAACGGCATCGCCATTCGTCCGCTCGACCGTCACGAGCTCGTGCTGGTAATGTCGCCCGCTCACCGCTTCATGGAGATGGAGAGCGTTCCGATCGACTGTCTGCGCGGTGAACCGGTGATCACGGTTTCATCAGGTGTGAATGGACCGCTTGCCGCGGCCAGCATCAGCTGGCTCACAAAGTACATAGGCGAGCCCCCCAATGTGGTCGGAGAGGAACCGCCTGACCAGATGGCCGCTGCGCTTGCGCAGGCTCGCAATGCTGTCTCACTCATGTCGGAGCATCGTGCCGCGATCGCTCGAGCCGATGGTCTCGATTACCGGCGGCTGACGCCCAAACCTCTCATCGAATATGGAGCGGCTTGGGTCCGCGACAATCCATCGCCGGCGCTGGCAAATCTCCTCCAGACCGTTGACGACATCGCGCCCCCGCTGCCGGCGGATGTGCCGGCGGGTAGCGAGCTGATCTGGGTCAGGCCGGCTCCAGCGGCTGCTCGTCGATGAGCGTCGTGGCGTACGGGACGGCTTCCAGGCGCTCAACCGGGATAGGCTTGCCGGAGACCTCGCTGACCCCGTAGGTCCCCTCATCGAGACGGCGGAGCGCTCTATCGATCTGTACAAGAGTCCTCTGATCCAGGTCGTTGTCGTCGATATCGCCCTCGCGGTCGTAGAGCAGGCTTGCCTCGTCCACCGAGTCGCCGACTCCGGACTCGTCGCGAACGGTCTCCTGCTCATCGCGGCTCCTTGCTGCGAGCCGGGCCTCAACCACCTTGCGCTCAGCTTCGAGCTTCCCGCGGAAACGGCGAGCTTCTCGGGTGGTGAGCACGACAACCATCCTAACCCGGCTGAAAAACCGGATCTTGGTGCTACACATGGCGGTGCCCAGCGTGGCGCCGTCCTGGGCATGATCGGACCGTGGCGACTTCCACACGGCCCCGCCGCTACTCCGAGCTGATCCGGCGCAGGCTCTCGGTGGAAGGGACGAAGTAGTAGGCGCCCGTCAGCGGTCGCGTGTAGCGCGTGAGCGCGTCGCGAACGCCGCCGGTCACCCCGGCCATGCTCTCGAGCATCGCTTCCAGGCGCTGCTGATCGGCGCTGAAGCCGACGAACATCGTGCCGTGGTCCGTTACCGTGCCGTAAGGCATGTTGCGCCGGAAGATCTTGCCGAACGTGTCCTGGTCGTTACGCGCGACATGGGAGTCGGCGGGCTTGTTGGAGAGCTCCGTGCTGTCGGCCTTCGCGCGCCCTATCACCTGCTCCCGTTGAGCGACCGCCAGCGATTCCCACGCAGTGACGTCGTGGTTCCACTTCTGCAGAAGATCCCGCTCTGCGGAATGGCCATCGGGCAATCATGAACCGGGCAACGAACCGATGCCGCCCATGACAATCGCGTAGACTTCCCATCCTCGGCCGGCATTAGCCGGCCCGCTCGCTCGGGTCCTCTCTCCCGTCAACGGTGACGGTGTCCTGATCGTCGCGCCACATTACGACCCTGGAGAGGATCAGGAGACGCGTTGCAGTCATTCGCAGACGCGGGTGTACGCCCGCATACCCTGGCGGCCCTGGCCGCCCTCGGAATCACCGAGCCCGTGCCCGTTCAGGCGCAAGCGATCCCTCTGCTGTTGCAAGGCAGGGATGTCGTGATCGAGGCGCCGACCGGGTCCGGTAAGACCCTCGCCTTTCTCGTCCCGATGGTGGAGCGATTGCCCCGCCGTGGCGCCGGCCCTCGCGCCCTCATCGTGACCCCGACCAGGGAGCTCGCGCTCCAGGTGGAGAAGGTTCTACGCTCGCTCGCGAGCGACCTCCGATCCGCTGTCCTGTACGGCGGCGTCGGGTACGCCACCCAGCGGCTCGCGCTCAAAAGCGGGGTCGACGTCGTGGTCGGCACGCCGGGCCGGATCCTGGACCTGGTCACGCAAGGGCGGCTGTCGCTTTCTCGCGTCGAGTATCTCGTGCTCGATGAAGCCGATGAGATGCTGGACGCTGGGTTCGCGCCTGCGGTCGAGCGACTGCTCGGCCTCACCTACGAGCCGCAAACCGTGCTCGCTTCGGCGACCATGCCCACCTGGGTGACCACCATGATCGAGAAGCACACCCACGATCACGAAGAGGTCCGCGTCGTTACCGAAAAAGAAGCGGACCTGGAGCACGGCCTCCTCCGAGTGGCCCGCGAGCACAAGCTGCAAACGCTCAGCCGGGTGCTGCATCGCCACGGTGGCTCGGCCATCGTGTTCGGCCGCACCAAGCACGGAGTGTCGAAGCTGAACGGTCATCTACGCCAGCTCGGCCACAACTCGGTCGAGCTCCAGGGCAACCTCTCACAGGCCATCCGCGACCGGGCGATGGCTTCGTTCCGCGCCGGCCGGAGCCAGGTCCTCGTCGCCACCAACGTCGCCGCGCGCGGCATCGACGTCGACAACGTGGGCCTGGTTGTCAACTTCGAGCTGCCCGATTCTGCGCACTGGCTCACGCACAGAGTCGGCCGCACCGCACGGATGGGCGTCGCCGGAAGGGCGCTCACCTTCGTCACCCCCGAGGACGAGCTGAACTGGATAAAGCTCAGCCGCCAGGGGGCTCCCAAGATCCGCGAGCTGGACACTAAGCGGTTCCTGGACGAGGGCAGCTGGCAGTACCAGGAGCATCGGCCGGCGCCTCCGCCGCGGTCGACCGCAACAGCGGCGACCGGTGCACGGCGTTATCGCGGAAGGCGCTGGTCTTCGGGAAACCGATCGGGTAGGTAGGCACTCCGACTAAACTGCCTTCACACGACAGGCTGGCGTATCCTCCCGTGAACCTGCCGATCCCTTAGCCGAGAAGGAGATAGTGAGGTTCGCCTTGGACGCCACCCGTACCGCTCTGTTGGTCGACGATGACGCGCCTTCTCGCGTAGCCCATCAAACGCGCCTCGAGGGCGAGGGCTACACCGTATTCGTCGCCCAGAATCATGCCGACGCCGTCAGTCGTGCCAAGCAGACGCTGCCCAAGGTCATCTTCGTCCACCTCGCGGCCGCCGGCAACCTGGCTTTGATCCAAACCCTTCGCTCCGACGACAGCTGCAGGCATATCCCGGTCGTCGTCATCAAGGACCCGGTCTACGTCTCCAAAGTGCGCTCGAAGCTTCACGCGGTGCCGCACGACAGCTGGTAGGCACCAGCCGCTAGGAGCTCCGGTGCAGCCTCGTCTCCACGCTGCTGTCCGCCACCAGGCGGCCTTTGAACCAGACCTTCTCGGGGAGCGGCTGCAGGCGTAGAGCCTCCTCCCAAGAAGGGACTGGCAGCAGCTGGAGGTCGGCACGGGCGCCCACCTCGAGCCCGTAGTCAGTCAGTCGCCATGCCTTGGCCGGGGCGTCACTCACGGCTCGCAACGCGAAGGCCAGGTCCGAGCGAGTCGTCAGATGCGCGGCGTGAGCTGAGATGAGCGCGACCTCGAGCATCGAGCCTCGCCCGAACGGATAGAACCCGTCCTTGACACAGTCCTGCCCAAACAGCACATTCACCCCCGCCGCGCGCAGCTCGCCGATGCGCGTCGTTCCGCGACGAACCAACCCTCGGTCGCCGCGACCCTGCAGGACCAGGTTCGTGACCGGGTTCGCGGCAATCGAGATCCCAGCGCGCAGGCACTTGTCGATCACGCGCTCCGCGTAGTCGTGCGGCGCCGCCGCCAACGAGCAGACATGGCCCGCGCACACCCGACCGAGATACCCGCGGCCCAATGCCTCATCGGCAACCATTTCCAGAGTCCGCACCCCGCCGTCGTCGGTCTCGTCGACGTGCATGTCGAGGTCGCGGTCGAAGCGCTCGGCGAGGTCGAAGCACATGTGCACGTGCTCGCGCTGAGCGGCCTCATCGGCCTCCCAGTGGGGCATGCCGCCCACCACGTCCGCGCCGGCTTCGATGGCCGCCTCCATCAACCCGTACGCGCCCGGGTCGCGAAGCAGGCCTTCCTGCGGGAAGGCGATCGTCTGCACGTCGGCGATGTCGGCGCAGTCCGCCGCGGCCGCCATCACTCCCTCGAGCGGCGTCAGGCCGCCGATCGTGTCCACGTCCACATGCGAGCGGAGGCGCGTGGTCCCGAGCTGCACCGATGATTCGATCACCGACCGCGCTCGCGCGCGCACGTCCTCCGCCGTGTAGCGCCGCTTGCGCTCGTGGGTCGCCTCGATCGCGCCGGCGAGAGTCCCATCGTGGTCGCGCAGCTCGTCACGGATGAGCACCTTGTCGAGATGGACGTGGCCATCGATGTACGCAGGCAGAAGCAGCCTGCCCCTGCCGTCGGCGGCGGCCGCTATGCGCTCAGCGACGCCTGGGCCAATGGTGGTAATGCGCTCCCCATCGACGATGACGTCGGCGACACCGCCGCCCGGCAAAAACGCATTCCGCAAAGCCCACACGGGCGGCTACCATAACGCGGGGACCCCGGCCACCGGGGACCGGGGCGCAGCGCAAAGGGGGAATTGCGTCATGGCGGTGGCATCTTCAGCGCGCGAGCGCGACATCGTCTATCCGGAGGAACGCCTGCCCTGGCCGCAGACGATCCTGATGGGCGTCCAGCACGTCATGGCCATGTTCGGGGCCACGGTGCTGGTGCCGTTGATCCTGGGCTTCAACCCGAACACAGTGATCTTCTTCAGCGGCATCGGGACCCTCATCTTCCTGGTAGTCACCGGTCGCAAGGTCCCCAGCTACCTCGGGTCCTCGTTCTCATTCATCGGCGCTGTGCTGGCGATCCAGGGTGGACCCGGCCAGCACCAGGGCCTCGCGTTCGCGGGAATCTTGATCGCCGGCGTGATCTACTTCGCCATCGGTCTCGTCGTTCACTTTGCCGGAATCAACGTGATCCGCTTCCTGATGCCACCGGTGGTCACCGGCACGGTCGTCGCCGTGATCGGGATCGCGCTGGCCAGCGTCGCGGTCAGCAATTGGCAGAAGGAGCTGGTGACCGGCACCATCACGTTCCTCGCGGCGGCATTGGCCTCCGTCTATCTGCGCGGTTTTCCGCGGCTTCTTCCTGTGCTCATCGGCGTCGTGGTCGGTTACGTGGTGGCCGGATTAGACCAGGCTGCCGGCGGCGCCTGCGCGGCCGCCGGGTCAGGCTGCCACGTCAACACCTCGGGCATCGGCAGCGCCGACTGGATCGGCTACCCGAAGTTCACGTTCCCCGACTTCGGTGACCCGGTGCGCGCGTTCAGCCTCTTCTGGTTCATCCCGATCGTGCTCGTGGCGGAGAACACAGGACACGTCTTCGCGATCGGCGGGATCATGAAGCGCGACCTTTCCGGCTTTCTGGGCCGCACCTTCATGGGCGACGGCCTCGCCACGACGGTCAGCGCCCTCTTCGGCGGCACCGGCGAGACGACCTACGCCGAGAACATCGGCGTCATGGGCATCACGCGCGTTTTCTCGATCTGGGTCTTCATCGTCGCCGCGATCACCGCCATCCTGCTCGGCTTCATCCCCAAGTTCGGCGCGCTGGTGCTCAGCATCCCGATCAGCGTCCTGGGCGGGATCGAGCTCTATCTTTTCGGGTTGATCGCGGTCATCGGCGCCAAGATCTGGGTCGACGCGAGGGTCGACTTCTCGAAGCGGGCAAACCTCGCCGTGGCGGCGATCCCGTTGATTCTCGCGGCGGGCGGGGCCGATCTGAAGATCGGCTCGTTCGAGATCAACAACCTGGGCCTGGGAGCGTTGGGCGCGATCGTCCTGTACCAGATACTCAGGCCGGGCCACATGCGCGACACCGAGTCGGAGCCGCCGGAGGTCGTCGCGCCAAGCTGACTCCAAGCTGGCCTCGGGTCAGCCGATACGCTTGACCACCTCGTCCAGAGGCCTGCGACGGGCACCTCGCAGCGCGCCTTCGGCCGGGTAGCCGAGCGAGATCGTGGTCTGCACGGTTCTGCCGCCGGGGAGGCCGAGGAGTTTCGCGGCTTGCTCGCGTGCCTCCCCAACAAACATGCCGATGCTGGAACCGATGCCGTGCACGAGGGCGGCGAGCATGATCCGCTCCGAGATCCGGCCCTCGTCGAAGGCGTTCAGCTCGTCGCTGTTCATCCGGGTCGTCGCAGCCGATGACGGGGTGATGCCGCTCACAATCACGGCTCCGGCTGCCGCGCCGCCTAAATGCTTCGCATATCCCTTCAGCTCAGAAAGGCGTCGCAAAATCGCCCTGTCCTCGATCCAGAGGACCTCGAACTCCTGTCGGTTGCTGGCGCTGCCGGACCACCGGATGACCTCTTGAATATCGCGCACGGCCTCAGCCGGAAGGGGTTTGTCGGCGAACCGCCGCACTGCCCGCAGACTCTTCAGAAGCCCAATGAACTCGGTGGCGTGCGCGGTCGTCGCCATGGTGCGATCGTAGACCTCGACGTCAGAGCGCGGGCGTCATCAGCCAGTGCTCCTGCGAGGCGATGTGGCGCGCGGGATCCGGTGAGATCGCCTTGCGCTCGGGGGACCCGTAGTAGTCGGCCTCCGCTTCCGCCCAAGACTTCGGGCCTGAGTAGTGGAGGATCCACACGAACCTGTCCTTTTCATCGGTGCCATCGGTGCCGTCGGTCGTCCACGCGCCGAGGACCTCGAATCCGTATCGGCGGCGTAGCGGCACGAGCTGGGTGTTCCACTCGTCGATCCACTCCTTCATCTCGCCCGGCCTGATCACATACATGCGCAGCTGGTGCTTCATGTGTTCAGCTTGCGGGCTTTCGCCCGCATGTGCATTGTTTGCGCATGGCCAGGGGGGCAGTGGGCTCGCGGGAAGACATCGAAGCGGTCCGCCGCAGCCTCCGATCCGGGATTCTGCCGGTGGAGCTGCTCCCGGGAGGAAAGGCCATCGTTCTCGGGTCGGGCGATCGCCACGTGACGCGCGACGAGCTGAGAGCCCAGGCCGAACAGGTCGCCGGCGGACTTCACGATCTGGGCGTAAAGCCCGGCGATCGTGTCGGCCTGTACTCAGCCAGTCACCTCGACTGGGTCATCGCTTACCTGGGCGCCCAGCGCGCCGGCGCCTGCGTGGTGCCGATGAACCCCGACTATCACTCGGCCGAGGTCGAGCACATCGCGGGCAATGCGGAGCCGCTGATCGTGATCGCTGACGCGGAACGCGCAAAGGTTCTGGGCGGGCTCGGTCTGCGCTCGGTCGACGTGCACGATCCGCCGCGTGGAGTTCCGCCGCCGATGCCCAACCTGACGCCCGAAAGCCCTGCCGCCATCCTCTACACGTCGGGGACGACCGGGCGGCCCAAGGGCGCGGTCCTGGACCACGGCGGGCTGCTCGCCCAGGCGCGAGGGGCGATCGAGATGTGGCGCTGGACGAATCGCGACATCCTCGTCCACGCGCTCCCCTTATTTCATCTGCACGGCCTCGGGATGGGACTGCACGGCACCCTCCTGAGCCGCGGCAGCGCGACCCTCATTCCCTTCTCGCCACAGGCGGTCGTGGCGGAGCTCACGAGGAACGACGCCAAGCGCGGCACCATGTTCTTCGGCGTGCCGGCCATGTATCAGCGCCTGTGTGACTGGCTGGACGAGAATCCGGTCGACCTCTCCCACGTGCGGCTCTTCGTTTCCGGTTCGGCGCCGCTGCCGCCGGCGCTGTTCGAGCGGTGCGAACGCCTCCTCGGCCAGCCGCCGGTCGAGCGCTACGGCATCACCGAAGGCGGGATCGTGGTCACCAACCCGTACGACGGCCCGCGCCAGCCAGGTCGCGTCGGGATCCCTTTCCCCGGCGTCGAGGTCATGCTCGGTGAGAAGGACGAGGTGCTGCTCAAAGGCGGGCAGGTGTTCAAGGGCTACTGGCGAAACGAGGCGGCGACCAAAGAGTCCTTCACGCCTGACGGCTTCTTCAAGACCGCGGACGTGGGCGAGATCGGCGATGACGGCACTCTCGCCATCCGCGGCCGTTTGAAGGAGCTGATCATCTCCGGAGGCTTCAACGTCTATCCGCGCGAGGTCGAGCTCGTCCTCGAAACGCACCCGGCTGTAGAAGAGGTGGCCGTGGCGGGCGTGCCCAGCGAAGCGTGGGGGGAGGAGGTGACTGCTTTCGTCGTGCCGGCGAAAACGCACCCGCTCGTCGAAAGTGAGCTCATCGCATTCGCCCGCGAGCGCCTAGCGACTTACAAATGTCCCCGCCGAATAGTCCTGATCGAGCAGCTGCCGAGAAACGCGATGGGTAAGGTTGAGCGATCCAGGTTGCGGACACCAGAACAGGCCTCATGAGATTCGTCGACCTCACCCAGGATTTCTCGCTGCACACGCCCGCGTTCGCCGGCTACGCCGGGCCGGCGATCCGCTGGATCAAGCGCCTGGCGTTCGACAAGGCCGGCGGTCAGGAGGTCACGATGACGATGCACGTCAGCACTCACCTGGACGCTCCGGCCCATTTTCTGTCCGGCGGCAAGTTCATCGGGGACCTCCCGCTCGACTTCCTCATCGGTCCGGCTTGCGTCGTCGATCTGGAGCGGATGGGCCTCGGCGACTACGACCTGTACGGGCCGGAACACTTCGAACGCTGGGAGAGGGACACCGGGCATCGCATCGAGCGCGGCGACATCCTCGTGATCCACACCGGGTATCACCGCCACTACCCAGAGAACTGGGCAGACCGCTCGCAGGTGGATGAGACGAGGTACTTCATCCGTCACCC
>Ga0209237_1000612_pt1 | contig 20484 bp, 29 predicted proteins | sample GraSoi013_1_40cm_2_FD_185820 | JGI IMG/M metagenome (GOLD analysis project Ga0209237, IMG submission 185820) | Grasslands soil microbial communities from the Angelo Coastal Reserve, California, USA - Sample 10_02_2013_1_40cm (SPAdes) (version 2) | ecosystem: Environmental > Terrestrial > Soil >... | reverse complement strand
ACTCCCTTACGATGGCCGCTAGTCATCACATTGCCATTCATATCAAATATTGTTGCAAAGCGAATCTTGGGGTCAAGTGCCATTACTTTCTCGTATAGTAATTTATAGTCCGTATTATCTAGTAGGTTTCCTAAAGGATAAAGATTACTAGCTTCCTGTAACCCTACGCCAAGTCTTTCCTGTGTTACCAGTTGCGAGTGTAATCTCCAGAAAACATGTTCTGAAGACGTTCAATTATGTCTGTCGTACCACCATCAGTACCCCATGTAATCAAAAGCAAGTATTTTTCTCCCACTGGCATGGTCAATCTCCTGAGTTTCTCATACACAGCTAACACATATTTTCCCTTACCTATCTTTGGTGCAAACTTGCTGCGTGTCTTCCATGCGTTCACTGCATATCGAAGTGTCTCTTTGGTTTCTGAGTCGTTGAGCAAAGGTGTAACATCTTTTCGCATCTCTGTTCTGATTTCATTGCCCTCCATGTCACAGATAGTGACATATCTAATGTGGTGGTCAGTATTCATGATATTATCTAAGAGTTTATCAAATGACATACAATATTATGATAAAAGAGTTAGAAAAAGTTTCCATATCATTTCCACCCAAAATTTACTTTTGATTCGTTTTTATCAAGGAAGTATACAAAAGTACTATATATGGTTAAAAAGAAAAAGCTGCCCAAAAACACCGACAACTCTTGGAAGGAATATCTTGAGCTTCTAAGACAATGGATTCACACCTTTGAATCTCTACAAAGAATCAATACTGAATTGCAGATAAAGTACTTGGAATTGATGGGCAAGGCTCTTAGTGATTCAAAGAACATCAATATGATAAGCCAGCTAGTTGAAAACTGGCAAAAATTGACAAGCCAGTTTTGGCAAGAACAACTAATGTACAAAAGATAACATGGTGCCTTGACGCATGAATGAAGAGATTCAATAATACTAACATTCTGGCTAATTGTTATTACGGAAAAGGTTATCTTACCTAGAAACTACGATCAAATATCCTTGGAAGAGCAATTTGTAAGTGTGGGGGGATACAACACAAGGTATCTAGACTATGGCAATTCTAATGAAACTCTAGTTCTTATTCACGGACTTGGTGCCTCCGCAGAAAGATGGCTTGGTGTAATTCCTTATCTAAAGTCAAAATATCGATTAATCATACCTGATTTGATTGGTTTTGGCCAGAGCGATAAACCGTCTATAGATTATACAATAGAATTTCTTTCAAATTTTGTGTTTAGATTTTTGGGGGCACTCGGTATAAAAAAAGCGAATCTGATTGGATCTTCGCTAGGAGGCCAGATAGTAGCAGAGTGTGCAAGTACGCAAAATGGCATTGTCGAAAAGATTGTTCTAGTATCGCCATCAGGAATGATGAAGAGAACCACTCCTGCACTTGACGCATACATGCTGGCTGCACTCTATCCTACACTTGATAATGCCCATACTGCCTTTAGCATGATGGTAGAGAAAGGAGAGATCCAGCAAAAGTTAGTAAATGATTTTGTTACTAGAATGACCCTTCCAAATGCAAAACTTGCGTTTCTTTCCACTGTTTTAGGCATTCGAAACTCGGTCAACTTTGAAGACAAGATTCGAAAGATCAAGTCGCCTACTTTGATAGTTTGGGGAAAGCAGGACAAGATGATTCCAGTAGAATACGCAAGTCCATTTATGTCTGCGATCAAAGAATCAAAATTTGTCGAGATGCCAGAATGCGGCCATGTACCACATGTTGAACAGCCAAAAAAGTTCTCGGAGGTAGTCTCAAGTTTTTTAGACCATGAATTGGTAATGAATGCCAATTATTACCAATAAACTTATATTCTAGGTATTACCATTTATTACCAATGAACGGTAATGACAACCAGTACGACCCTACCACCATGTTCAAAGAATGGATACAAAAGGGTGGAAAGGCCCAGATGGACTTTTTCAAAACCTTCGGCGATATAATGGGTCATCAAGGAGGACGATTCAACCCCGCTGACACATTAAAGGATATAGTCGAAAAAAACACAAAAACCCAGGCGGATTTTATGCAAAATATTGGAGACTTTCAAACAAAGGCAATGAATAGTTGGACCAAGATGTCACAGTCGGTTCCACAGTTTTTGTCATGGGGGGCCTTTAAGACAGCGGTTGGAAGTAACGGAAGAATATCAATTCCAGAGGCAGAAAGAGATGCTCTGAAAATCGGAGAGGGGGACTTGGTTCAGGTAATAATCGTTCCAATTGAAAAGAAACGAAAACAGGGGGTGAAAAAGTGAGTAAAACAGCACCAGAAGCAAAAGAGATCTTTGTAGTATACAAGCAAAACGTTGACAAATTCTTTGATGATGTAGAGAAATCTCTTCCACAATACCTCCAGTCAATAACAAGTCTTCAACAGGAATACACTGGGGCATGGAAGAATGCATTTAATTCAGCAATCTCTATACAACAGGAATACGCAACCAAGAGCGGACTGAACACCAATGTTCCAGCAGCATATATCAAACTGATAAATGATGGAACGGAAGAGATTATCAAGGCACGTTCAGTTCAGAATAAAATTGCACTAGCATCAATTGATGTAGCACGACAAAACATCAAATCATTTAACGACAATGCAAAAGCATTTACCGATCTAAATCAAAATATGCTACAATCTTGGATCTCAGCGTGGACACCTAGCAGAAATTAGTTAGGTACATCCATTTTCCTATTTTTTTGACCTTTCTTTTAACCACTGACCAAACTCAGGTAGTACTCTTTTTTGAGAAAATGAACTTGCAATCATGCCCACATGCCCTGTTGTATATATCTGCAAGCTCTTGTCTTGACTTGAGACTGCGTAATGAATAGGCATACTACATTCAGGGGAGACAAGATGGTCTGCTACTGCGACTTGGGTAAGCAATGGCATGTCTATGTTCTTAAGTGAGACTTGTTTTCCACCTACGTACATTTTGCTTTGAATCAACAAGTTCTCCTGATATACATCCTTTATCCATTGTCTGAACAGCTCTCCTGGAATAGGAGGGGTATCACTTAGCCATTTTTCCACACGAATAAAGTTTTCAACATAATCCTTGTCATGAATGTTTTTAAAGAAATTAACATATTTTTCAAAGCCTTGTTCAAATGGCTTGAGTACAGAGAATACAAAGTACATGAATTCCGGAGGCATGTTTCCAATGGTATCTACAAGCTTGTCAGCATCGATGTGTTTTGCAAGATTTCCAACAACTGTCGTGTCTTTTTTTCCATCAATTACGGGAGCGGTAAGGGTGAGAGTTTGCAGCCTTTTTGGATGAAGGGCCGCGTATACAGTTGCCAAAGTTCCTCCTGTACAGTATCCCTGCATTGAAACCGTTTCCTCTCCAGTTTCTTTGGTGATAAAATCAACGCAGTTATCAATATACCCATTCACATAATCATCAAACCCCATGTATCTGTCAGTATTAGTTGGGGTACCCCAATCTACAAGATATACGTCAACACCTTGGTTTAACAGATTTCTCACCCAGCTTTTCTGCGGATGAATATCCAATATGTGATACCGATTTATTAACGCATAAACTATTACCAGCGGCGTCTTTATTTGCCGTTCAGTTGTTGGATGAAAATGAAGTAGCCTTACTTTGTCTTCTGAATACGCCACATCATATGGAGTCATATCCAGATTGATTTCATCAGGGGCACGAACAAGCTTTGGAGCTTCAAAGATGTTTTTGTTGATACTAAGAAATTCCTCTACAAGCTTTGGATCTATTTTTAGCTCATTTACCATTTTTCATTACCATCCTATGATTGGCATCCTTTTCCATCTTCGTTATTCTTTTTTTGAGAGAATGCAATTCCTTGTAGACTTCGGTGATGTCATCTCTAGTAGGAAGATTTGCGTTATCTAGTAATACTGATATCATATTATTCCAATGCTTTGCAAGTTCAAGTTCAGTTGAAACCATCTTGCCAAAATTTTCCGCAAATTTAGGAGAATCAAATAGATTTGTAAAATTATTTTCAAATATATCTATCCAGATACGTTTAGAAGCTTCGATATGTTCTGCGTCATTTGGTATCTCTGGCACCTTTTTGTTGAATTGCTTTTGTGCCTCAGTCCATGTATCGGTAAGCTGTTTATAATATTCTGCAAGTCTGGTATTAAATTCTACCAGATCATCGTTTGATTCTATTAGTTCGGTTGTAAGTTTTTTCATATTTGTCCCAAATTTTCGCATTGGGCCTGCGGCTACAAGTGCATATGGCTTACTCATCATAAGGGACAGCAAGTCTGTCCAAAATACAGAGACGTGCTTATAGTATTCTTGTGCTTTTTTGGTGCCAGAAGTTTGCATGTAGAGTACAGTATGATGGATGTCGCATCTTATAGCGCTTACTGACTGTTGTTAGTCTAGATTTAACAAAATCATGCTAAGCTCTACTCAATTATAATTTATGAGTAAGATTAATCTATCATTATTTTTTGCCAACAATATGCTCAGATTCAATCATGGTGAGAGAGTTCGTCTAGCAGAATCAGGTGAGCAACCTGGCAAGATTTACATCATAAAAGATATTAAGAAGATCAGAAAAGGGGGAGTCTTGTATCTATTAAAATCACTGGAGGAAGAGTCTGTTTTGCGCCTATACTACGAAAATAAAGAATCCCTCCTTGAAAGAATTTCCTGATGGTTGCCTGAAAAGCTTATGCAGGGCATGCTATCTTCAAGAATTATTAAATGTTAATTATCAAATCAATAGCATTCCTATTAATTGTCAACTCCTTTTATCTTCCACAAAATGCCCTTTCCTTTCCAGAAACGGCCCAACTTTCCACCACTGGAAGCGATATAAGCTCGACTCCAATCGAGTTTAACAAGAAAGTGTTCAGCTGGACTGACCGTGTATACATCAAAATAGTTGCACCTGATTTCAATTCAGACCCAAATGTAGTTGACGTAATAGGGCTTACCTCAGATGATAAAGTCACAGTCTCTACAACAGGCCACAGTATCCCGTATAAATTAGCCGAGACTGGTGTCAATACTGGGATATTTACAGGATATGTCACTCTTACTGGCGATCCTGCCCAGAAAGGTTCAGTGGGGGTAGATGGCGAAGGTACAAACCCATCAGGTGTAGAATCATCATGCAATCCAATATGTGGTCCTACAGATGGTTTTCTTCCAAGTACAGGCAATGATGGAATAACAGTATCCTTTGAATATTCACGTGATAGAACTCTCACCGGTTCTGCATTTATTAGGTGGAGTCAAGGGGACATAAAATGGCTTCAGTCAAACTATCCGACAAATGGTAATGGAATAGTACAGATAAGTGATCAAGACATGAATCTTAATCCAAAGGCAATAGACAAATTTGAAACCAATGTTTGGTCTGACTCTGATTCTGGTGGAATTAAACTTACCATGACAGAGACGGGGGAATCAAGTGGAGTCTTTCAAGGAACAGTCTATTTTGCGACTAATTTCCAGTCCTCTGGAAATAGACTACACGTTTCCAATGACGATACAGTGAGAGCAGAATACATCGACAGAACATTACCCTATCCTCATTCACCATCTGATCAGTTACGCATACTAACCACTACCACAGCAGGTTCTAGCCTTCCTCCTTTAGAAAAGGCGCCAGCAAGCAACCTAAGAATATTAGATTCCAATGGAAATGTTCTTGACAAAGTTTTAGTAAATCAACAAGTCCAACTTGCTTCAGACATAGCTAACAAACAAAACATAGATCAACCCTTTGCCTACCTCGTACAAATACAGGACAACAATGGCATAACTCTATCTTTATCTTGGATTACTGGCACTTTGTCCGCCAACCAAAACCTAAGCCTTAGTGAGTCTTGGATGCCAAAAACCTCTGGAGCATACACAGCCCAAATCTTCGTCTGGCAAAGCATAGTAAATCCAGGTGCGCTTTCTCCTCCACTAGTTCTACAAATACCGGTTACATAATTTCGTTCAGACACGTTATTGAAACTTCATTTCTGTGTCCAAATACATCCTTTAATCTAAAATCGAAAAAGATGCTAATCCTCTTCGTTATGCTGGCCTTTTTTATTATCTTCTGACTTGCCTTTTTGCTTCTTGAGGTCGTTTTTAATGTTTTTCATTTCTTTTTTGGTATTACCAGTGCTGTTGCCAAATGGTTTACCCTCTTTTAAGTTGGCAGTACTGTTTTGAGAATGTTTGGTTTCTTTTTCAGATTGTTCATTCTCTTCAGATTGTTTGATCTCTTTTTGAAGATCATGCACTATGCTTGTAGCATTTACTAGTTTTATCTTTTCATCTTGTATTTGCAACTCGAATTGTTCTCTTATTTGTTTAAATTTATCTTGTAGTTGTTTTCGTGATTCCTTGTACTTTTCCCTGAGTTCCTTTATCTTTGCCTTGCATTCATCATGTGTTTGCTTCCTGTCATCTGGAGAAGCATTTTTCATTTCGGTATGACATTCATGTATCGCATTGAGTATCTCTGCTCTTTGCTGTTTTGTGAACAAAATCAGAAATCAATTGTCCCAAATTGGAAAACGTGGTTGTTGCATTGGTATTGTTACCAGAAGTTCCTGGTGATGAGACGCTAGTTGAGCTCATAGTTATTCCAGATACGAAACTGGAAAAGGCACCAAGACCGGCGCTGTTCCATGCCGCTAGTCTGTATGTTTCCTTATGGTTTGGCAACAGGTTTGTATTAGTAAAGATGGTTTGGTTGGTAAGTGTATTGCTTACAATAATTGTTCCGTTTCTTTGAATCAAATATCCGGTTATTTTGGAATCCCCACTATTAGATGGCGAGTGCCAAGTTAGTTTCAGTGTGGAATTTGAGATGGTAGTTACATGTAATCCAGTAGGTGCGCTTGGAACATGAGTTTGGAGTGAGGAGTTGGTAATTGCGACAACTTCAGGTGATGGCAAACCAGTACCGATAGCGTTGACTGCATCTACTCTGTACAGATAACATGTGTTAGCTGTAAGGCCAGTATCTGAATATGTGCTTGAATTGCCGGTATTAGCCAATGTGATGAAGCTGCCCGTACAAGCAGTTTTTCTTTCGATCTTATATCCCGTGATTGGAGTTCCACCGTTATTGCTAGGCGTAGCCCAGCTAAGATTGATCTGTGACGATGATACTGCTGTTGCCAGTAGGTTTGTTGGCGCTGAAGGTACAGAAAGTGTTGTTGCAGTTGCATTATTTGACGGACTACTTACACCAACAGAATTTATCGCGTGAACACGGAATTGATAGCATGTTGCATTAGTCAGCCCGGTACTCAAGAAACTTGTTGCGGTAGTATTTACTAAGAAATTAAAAAAACCTGAGCAGGAAGGCCTCATTTCAATTTTATATCCACTAACTCCATCTTGGGTGGCATTAATTGGGGCGGTCCACATTAGGAAAATTTTGGTACCGGATACGGCGGTAGCATTAAGTGCGGTTGGAGGTAATGGGGTTGTTTGGGTCGTAGCAAAAGCAGATAAAACTCCAATCGGAGAAACTAGCGAGCCCAAAAGAAGAATCAATACAAGCGATATCCCTAATGTCTTCACGATCCAAGTTTCAACTATTCTCGCTTATAATTATCTGGCAGAATTGATCAGTAGAATTTCTACGCAAATTTAAAGTATAGAATCGTATTTCCCGCCTCTCGGCACGAAGAAACCTACATTTTGATTATTATTCTAAGCAAAAGACCAAGCAGAGTAAAACTTTGGGTTGATTTCAAGTACCGCCTCGTTGCCTTGCATTATTTCATTGATAATCCATTTAGCCAAATCATTTTCCAAGTTACCCATATACTTTGTAATTATTTTTTCTGCGATTTTAACGTTGTAGTTAATGTCTTCAAGTGACTTGACAGTACCTTTTCCTTTGACACCTTTGTATGGGAATGACTCGTCATCAATGGAAAAATAGACAAGTTTTTGTCGTAATGAATTCTTTGCTTTCTTGGATTTTTTCGATGTCGCAACATAAATTCTATCATTTTCAAAAATGTACCATATGGGATGAATGTTTGGTTCGCCCTTTTCATCAATTGTACCTAATTGCAGATTTAGTTTTGACCTAGCAAGAAAATCCCTCACTTGTTGTTCGCTTAGCGATTTGCCAAGGCCTGGCATTGCATTTACAATTTTCATCATAACAATATCAGCACGATCATTTAAAACGGTTTATCATGACTTTACTTCGGCAAGTCCTACTATGGCTCTTGGAAAGACATCTTTTCGTTGTTCGCTAGGTTTCAAATATTGTTCATAACCTGTGACAGGCTGCAACGATTTTTCATCCATGATTTTGTAATTTGATATTCTTGCTTTTCTGAATATTTGTTCTAAATCATCTTTTGAGAACCATTTTGAATAAACACCTTTCTTTGTCCTAACGATAGAATTTTCTTCATCTTGTTTTGAATTTATTATTTCGCCAACAGTTTGTTTTACTTCTCTTCCATAGAAGGTGCGTAACCCAAAATCTTTGAAGCGTTTCTTATTAAACACTGAAATTATTATCGTCCCATGTGGTAAAGCCAATCGCTTCATCGATTCTAATAGTTGTACTTGTAAATCCATGTTTTCTTGATTGCCTAACGTTTGAAAGGTGCACACTATTACCTTGTGAATTCGGTCAAGACCTTTGTGGTTGAGATGAAAGTTCTGCGCTATACCAGTTATTGGGAATATTCTTTCATAGAGATACTGTTCAAGTCCATATTTCTTCATCAATCTAATAGAATGGGAGATCATTTCTTCAGAATAATCAATTCCAATTACATACCGTAGATTCTTGTCATACATGTCATCATATCGGTATAGGACATCAGTCTCTGAATTTTTTTTCAATTCTCTACAAGAGTTAACGCTCATCTTAGACCCCAGTAATATCAGAAAACGTCCTGGACCAGATCCTGCGTCTATGAAAGCTACTTCTTTATTCTTTAAGAGACTGTTTAGATAATTTACTATGAAAATGTCTTCAAATCGTTCATACGCACGAGCAGACCATGCAGCCTGTGTAGGATGAACTACGTTTCTGAAATATTGTTTTGCCATAGACTTGCTAGCTAATATGCCCTTGACTAGGTCTTGTTCATTTTTGGATAGTTTGCTTAAGTGAAGTCCATCCTTAATCTTTCGTGCTAAGATTCCTTTAGTACAAATTTCTTCTCTTATTTTGGATGGCAAGAGATTCAGGTAGCCATTTTTAAATGAATAAATTGAATTACAGTTAATACATTGAAGATCTATTTCATTGTGTTCTTGTGATTTTCCGTTTCTGAATTTTAAAGACGAGCCACACGTAGAACAGTTTGCTATGGATAAGTTTTTGTGAATCAGTGTTGACATCATTTCCTGTCCTGACTAACTACATCTTCATCGAATTGTTCACTATTCTTTTTCTTGGTTACTTTTTGTTTTGAAGCACCTTCTTCCTTTATGTATGCATCATATGCCCGGTAAACATTTCTAATACACCTCAGATAGTTTTCAAAGTCTGGTAACTTTATTGGATCATAGAAATAATTTGAGTGTACTTTGGTAAATGTATTTTTTGAGATTCCTACTCCTTCAAGTATGTGTATAGGCTTACTATCTACTGAATGAACCCATCCAAGAGATCTAATCTTTTCTATCATCTCTTCAAATGTGGTAGCCTCATTGGTAACTATTCGTAAAATAAAATCGTAGTTTTGTCCTTCTCCCTGTACAAGATCTATTGCAGTTACAATTCCGTATTGTCTGCTTATCTCAACTAAATTGCTATACATCTCAGAATAAGGAATTACACGACGTTCAAATAGTGGATTTTGAGTTTTTATGAAAGTATACCACTGATTATCAAACAATTTGCTTGGGTCTACTAGTATCCATTTTATCTTGTCATCCTTTTTGCTGTCTTCTGTGTTGTTATGTTCTAGTATAACGCCTTTTTTTACAAGTTCATCTATCCTGTTTTTGACATTCTCTCTGGAAAGAACATAGCCATGTTCCTCAAGATCTTTATTTGCAGTGTCTGGCGTTGCCCCGCTCTGCAACGCATGAAGAATGAGTAGATCTAGTGGGCTAATTCCATTCTTCGTCAGATTTTTTATAGGTACAACATTGTCAGGACTGTCTGTTCCTCTTCCTACCATACTCATAAGCAGCCATCTGTTGTTAAAAATATTTACGACGAATTTGTCACAGAAATGTTGAAAATCACTGTTTTGCACTTGAGTTGGCCCTTGTAAGTGTATAACGTTTTTGTCGCAAAAACAGCTTGAAATGATTTATAATTTTTAATCATACTTGAGACATGGCTTACATACCAAAAGTCGAAAGGATTGAGGAATCTCAGTGCAGTGTTTGCTCACACATCTGTGCCAGACTATGTGTGACATGTGGAACTGCATTTTGCAACAAGCATCTGCTATCACATGCAAGCTTGCACAAACAAGCATACCATGAGATTGTGCGAACAATACTTAGGGATGGGCTTACCGATGTTGCAAAGCATCTCGTTTCCTTTACACTAACAACTGTGTGATACGAGGATATCCCCTGAAGAGTCCGTGAGATCCGGACGAAACAACTCAAAGTTGTCGGGAGAACAAGGAGGTGAAATGTGAAAGATGAACGAAAAAATACCAAAAAGAGAATGGCAATCTAACTACAGTAAGAATGCTAAAGACAAGACTCAGCTTCTTCTTGCTGCAAGTGCTCTAGCATCGCTGCTTGTTGTAAGTAGCCTAGGATTTGCTTGGGCAGAGACAGATAATTCAGATGTCACAATAAAGGCAAGTGATGACATAAAGAACAACCCAACTGCAATGAAAATACTCAAAAACATAGAATTGTTCAAGAAAAGCTATGCTGCATTACAGCAGAGGCAACAGCTTCTAGATCAGCAACAAAAGTTCATAGAAGAACAACGCCGTATTGCAAACCAATACTTGCAAATTGATCTTGCTGGCATGAATAACTTGAACAATCAAAATCTGCCAAGAAATGCATATGCAACATTCGTATCAAAAGTGGATAACTCTACACAAGGCCTCTTCTGGGACCAGTTTGGTTTCATGGAAGACAAGCTGAGCAAGGCAAATCAAGCAAAGAACAATGTTCTCAAAAATGGAGGTAGTGTGAAAGAAGCTTGGCAAGCATACAATGACGCACTTGCAATGCACAAGAGCGATCTTGTAAGTGTTAACAAGAACTTGAATGTCAAGTATCACTTTGCGGATGCAAAGACACAGAACCTATTCAACAAGTACGGAAGGGTTCAGTAACACAAACATAAATCCCAAATTTATTTTCAAAAATTTCTATCTATTAGAAATTATGGCCTAATGGTTATAAAACTAGCACTATTAGAACTAAAAAATAAAATGAGGGTTTGGGAATATTACCTAGCTGCTGCAGTTACTTCTATTGGCGATCCTGACTGACCGGCATAGAGAGCTATACTGACTGGTGAACTTGCGTCCAGAGATGTCAGTAGATTTTGTTGTACCTTGAAGTAGACAATTCCCCTTTGCCCAGGATATAGAGATACTGGACCATTTTGCGAAGTCAAGCAAAGAGTTGGATTCTGTGAGACTGATCCTAACTGCATGATGAGTTTTCCAGAAGTATTCGTACATCCATTAGGTGCTGCTACACCTACTGCTGTGCCATTATTCAGTTCTCCATTAGGTGAGTTGGGTGAGACTTTCATCGATGTGTAGTTTAGCGCCCATTGGAGGTTACTTACAGTCACCCTAGTTTGATTGGTATCAGCATACCAGTTTTGAAATGGCACTGCTTGGCCGTGAACCGTTAATTGATCAACTGACAATATTTTGTCGCCACTGTTTCTGAAATCTGCTGCGCCCCATGCCCAACCGGAACTGCCTGTTTTATCTATCCACAACTGGATTCCTGTGGTGGTAAGTGCTTGGTTATTTGCTTTATTCTGGAAAGTGCTTGTACCATATAGAACAACACCTGTTGCAAGTACAACAGATGCCACTACAATAATCATAGTGGTAAGTACAGTGCTAATTGCTTTCCTTTTGTGCATCTTTCTTAACATTAATTTTCAATAAAGAAATAAGCTTATCATTGTAAGTATGTACTTACATTGTACGGCCAAAGGTAAAGTAGTCCACCCAAAGATGGAAATGACCAAACACGTTTTTAGGAATTTCCGCACGTATGTGTTATCCATGCGCCATCTCGTCAAGTCTAATCTTTCTTAACACCTTCTTTCCTCCTTTGATGCTAATTAATGGATTAGAATTTTCGACCCATCTTGGAAGTCGTACTTCTGATATACTCCCTTCAAAGACATGCCTAGGTTTATCTAACTTTGTATCAGTCCAAACGCATGTTTCTTTATCACATAAAATAGTACAATATTCCATGGTTGGGCCACTGTTTCTTATCCGTATGTGCTCAATACCATTTTCAAGGTACTTTTCCATGGTAAAGGTGTATTCTTTTGCAATCTTTTTTGCAATTTTTGTCCTTACAAACCATGTGATTATACCCACTACACCTATGGCGATAACTGAAGTGATTACGTTGTAAATCAGACTGTTGATTGGAGGAGTGTTTGTTTGAGTTGGAGTAGGCAGATTATTGGATGTAGGTGGTTCTGGAGCTGTCTGTTGTGTGTGAATATTTTGATATTTGATAAGACCTGCCAAGGAATTGTTTACTGTCTGAGTTGTTTGAGATATATTAGAAACAATACTTCGTGGATCTTTTATTATCAGTAACTGTTGATAATCACTTTGTGCTATTACTACGGCAGTTAATGTAGTTCCGTCTGGTGTAGTAAAATCAAACTTTACAGCTGTCACGACTGGGATAGATTGCATAGGCGTGGACGAATTAGATGTGCTTGATGCATTAGTTCGCGGATTTTGTGATGCTGGTTGTGAAGTTACAAACGTAGTTGCTGAAGCTTCGTTTGACGGATTAGACATGGTATGAACATTGTAAATTGCTGATACTCGATATGTATAGGTATTACCTGGAGTAAGTGGATAAACAGAATATCTTGTAGTTGAATTATGAGTGTTATCGTCTATTACGATATAATCTCCAGGTGCACGTTTCCATTCAATTTGATACCCGATGATTATCTTTCCATAGTTTTGCGTTGGAGCCACCCACCATAGATTGATTTGAATAGAAGAGAAGGGCGTTGCAATAAGAGGACCTGGGACTGCCTCATCGCTTAGATGGGCATCCTGGTATGCAAGAATGGTTTTAAGATTGTTATTTACTGGTTGCCCAGTCGATATTATATTTGCAATTACACTTCTAGTGTTTTTCTGGTACAATAACTGAACATAATCACCTTGTGTTAATATTACACCGGCTAGCGCAGTTCCATCAGATGGCGTAAAATCAAATTTTACGTTTGAGGTTTGTTCTGACGATGGTGGAGTTGGCTTTGTTGGGGCAGAAGTTAGAGTTGGAGTTGCTGAAGCTGGATTTGATGGACCTGATGTATTGTTATCAGACCATACAGCTGAGATCCTGTATGTATATGTAGTTCCGGTCTTTAATCCCGTAATGGAATACGCGGTAAGTGTACTTCCCGTGTTATCTACTAATGTGTAATAAGCTCCACTGGATAACTTTTCTTCGATTTTGTATCCAATGATAACCTTTCCATAGTTTTGTGTTGGTGCATTCCATGAAAGGTCGATTTGACTAGGAGATACCGGTGTTGCAACAAGATCTGTTGGCGTATCGGTCAACGGAATGGTTTTCCCTTCCGCAAGGCTAGGCATTATTATCAAGAGGTAACTTACAGCAACAAGTATCACTATAACTAGGAAGTTAAAAGACGTCCTCATTGTATCAATTGGGTTTCAAATAGCTTGTTCATATGTATTTTTTCACAATCATCCTTTTGTTGGATGTGGTTCTGACTAATTTATAGACAAGATCTGGTATTTACGTCGGATTTTTTGTTTTATCTTCTACGAGTCTGAATCTTGAGAGCTGTTTGTATGCAATGAATACCACAAAGGCAATTATCAGAAAGTCGATCATATTTGCAATCAAGTCGTCATATGAAAATGTGGATTTTCCAATAGTAAATGATACATCCTTCAAGTCTCCCTCATTAGGAAACGCAAGCCCTATCAATGGTGTTATCACGTCAGTCACAATTGCAGTAACTAGTTTTGATGATGCCTGACCAATAACAAATGCAATAGCCAATCCTATGACACCAAATTTTTGTAGAAAGTCTATGAACTCTTGAAGCATTGTTTTTTTGACTGGAGGTTGTTCTGCCACATATTTTAGCAGATGCTCTCTCACATAATTGAACTACTGTCAAAATCTTTGGCTTATGTAAATTAAAGGAATAATTTTGAACGATGACTTGATTGATTTCAAACGTTCTAAGTTCTTTGGCAGAATTACTTTCTTACTGTATAGTGATTACTGCGTTTGGATTCAAGTTCTTGTGCACTACTGTTATCACAACGGTAGCTGCATCTTTTCCATATGAATTACTGACAGTAAGTGTGAACGCTAGTTCTTGTTTTTCACCTATTGGGACATCTGGAGCAATAAATTGTGGATGTGCGGTACCAGTGTAAAGCAATGTTACTGGGATTCCTGCAATTTGAGTCCAAGAATATTGCAGGTATCCACCGGTACTCTTACTACCATCCAAGGTTACCACATCTTCTTGATTAACAATTCTATCAGCACCTGCATCAGCTATTGGTGGAGACGATGGTTCTGGTACAGCTGCAAATACGTATCGCTCACATTGTCCTATAATAATATCACCTTGTTTTACAACCAGCATAAAATCAACTACCTGCCCACCCGAACCCATTGGGAGTTGGATTGTGGGTGTTGGATCAGAGCTGGATGAAATTTTTACGGGCATGCCAGCTACCTGGGTCCATGTATAAGTCAACGGTATATTATCTGGATTATCGACAGTAGCTGAAAGTTGAATTGGGCTGCCTTCATGACCTCTAATAATCGGTCCACATGTTACTGTGGCCATACGATATGCCACAGCACTAATAACATGAACTGTAACGGTATCAGATGCTTGTCCTCCATGACTATCATCTGCCGTAATTGTAAACATTAGATCCTTGCTTCCTGTACTACCTACTGATGGGGCAGTAAACATTGTGGTAGGTTGGTCAGGTGTTGATAGGGTAACTTTATCTCCTGTAGTTTGAGCCCACATGTATTTGAGTGCGTCATTATCTGGGTCTGATGCATAAGCTTGAAGGTTAACGGTAGATGATTCTGGGACTGTCATTTCATGATCAGTTGTTACTAGCGGTGGATGATTAACATGGATGACTTGGAGTATAAAGGAAGTAATGCTTTGACCTCCATGACCATCATTTACGGTTAACGCAATTTTGAGATACTTTGTTTCACCAGGGCCCACTGCAGGTGTTGTAAATGTGACTGTAGAATCAGTGTTTGATGAAAATGCAACAGGTTCACCGTCTATTTGCTCCCAAAAGTAAGAAAGATTATCATTATCTGGGTCACTTGACTTTAGGCCTGAAAGCGTGATTTCGGTTTGTTCATTGACTACAGCAGTGTTTGATTGACTAGTAGTTGCGGCATACGCATAAAATGATGACATGCCAATTGATAATACGCTAATTGCAAGGATAGCAAAAACTATTCTGTAATTCAACTTGTGAATGTGTAAATTCTAGATGATTAAAAACCTTTCTCTCATAAGATCTGCATCTAGGATCAAAAAAATTGTAATACAATGAAGATATGATCAGAAAAACTGGTTTTGTAGACTTTAGCTAAAATTGATTCTGACGCGTTTTATTCTCTTTTCTAAAGTCTCTAGCTCCAATCAAGATTCCAACAATAAAGGTAATTATTCCAACTATAACAAGACCTATTGCGGCCTGGACAGTATAGCATTCTATTCCAGAATTGCAATTTCCACTGAGATATGGGTCTTCCCCTATGATAACACCTGCTTGTACAGGTTCACTGCCCGAGTTTGAAATTTGAATTGAGTAGATTCCTTCTGACTTGCTCTTTTGTATGATATGATATAGAAATCCATTCTTACTTTCTTTTTCAAATGTCATTCCGCTTGGCTCTATTCCAAAAAGCTTGACTGAACCAGATAAAGGAATCAAATGCATGAGAAGTACATTGTGCTCCCTGAGGTAACCAGTAGGAATTGTTGAATTTATGAATTGGTTTAGTGGAATAGTTTTGCTATCTATTATAGTCTGTTTATTTTTTAGTACAGGTTCAACTGATTCGTAGGCACTGTCAAAGAGATTGGCACCTATTACAACAACTACTAGCGCAATACCTGCGATTATAGGGCCGCGTGCTAAAGACCATTTGGCCAAGTTATCTGAGCTTGAAAATAAGCCCTAATAAGAAACTTCATGACCTTTACGAATCAATTTACAAGAGTTTGAGACTTAGGATTTTTGCTTTTTAATACACGTGTACAGATGAGAAAGCGTCTCAGAGGTTGGGTGTAGCTTCTCAAGTGTCTCACGTTTTACACCAAAGCCTTCTAATGCCTTGTACATCTCCTCAACCGAGATATTTCCACTAGTCTTTGACATACGGAAGATCCTTCGTTATTTTGTAATATTATTGGGTGTGAGACTTTTCATAGTATGCGCTCAAGATCCATTGCGTAGTCAAATTTGTTTTGTAGTTTAAAGCTACAGTAAATATTCAATACATACCACAGCTTTAAAGACAAGCTAGTTTCTCAAAAATGCATGCTCAAACTAAAATGCAAAGATGTTGGTTTCAAGTGCGGATTTGTGGCAAAGGGCAAGACAGAAGATGAAATAATGCAAAAGGCTGCAGAACACGCGATGAAAGATCATGGCATGAAACCAGAAGACATTACACCCGAGATGAAAGAGAAGATACGATCTCTGATTCACAAGTCTTGGTTTTAGACTTTCTGCGATTTTTTTAATTCCTGGTAGATAGGAGAACCCATAAACAATTACAATCCATGTGACTTGAGAGCATAATTCCCTTACTTAATTGTTGATTTATTGCAAAATTATCAAATGGATCTGAAGATGCTAGTTTTGTTTTTTGTTTACAGTTAAATCAAATTCTTTTTTGAGCATTAGTTTTTTGGCATTATTTGTATATACTTCAACTGTTATCTTAAAAGACATTTTATGAACCGGAATATTATACGGATTTAACATGATTTCATGATCTCCTGTATTACTATTAGGAAAAACCAAGGAGGGAAGTCTGAGCGAAGTGTTGCTGATATGTAGATATTGGTTACTTGCATCATCAGTCTTTGTTATGACTGCAATATCGTCAAATTTTTCCTTAAAGTTTTTAACATTAACAGTAATTGTAGTGGTTTCATCCGAATTTATTTTTGATTTAGATAATTCTATTTTTTCAAATGCTAGACCTCTTTTACCAAATATCCCCAAACTTGTAGCCTCGATTCTTCATCTATCTTCCGTTAAATAAAGTAACAGGAGAATCTAAATAAAACTAGAACAATATGAGAATTAAAGTACCGGCGTTTTAAAGAGAGAATGTTTAAAATGTTGTTTCCCAAAATATCAGATCTTCCGCCTGTTACAACTAGTTTGATAATTATAAACGGACTTGTCTTTGTGTACGGTATCATAACAGGTACACAAGACAGAATAATTGCAAATTATGGGTTTATTCCAAACTATCTTTTTTATGGTAACCATCCTTTTTCAGACAACATAACCAGGCTCTTTTCATCGATGTTTCTTCATGCTGGAATTGCTCACATAGCATTCAATCTTTTTGCTTTGGCATACCTTGGAGGCTTTGCCGAAAAATCAGTTGGCAAAACAAGATATCTTGGAATATACATTGCAGCTGGAATTGCAGGTGCATTACTTCATGGAACAGTCTATACTTTGGCCATAGGAAATGGCTCTGGTGTACTAATAGGCGCATCGGGGGCCATATCAGGCGTTATGGGAATTACTGCTGCACTTGGCAACATACGTGGATACTATTGGCTTGCAATACAAATATTGTATGCCTTTATCGGTTCGGTTGTTTCTATTCCGATTGCATTTACTGCCCATGTTGGCGGATTTCTGACGGGACTATTATTGACAAAATTGCTAATTGCAATAGAACGGAAAAGAAGGGGTCAATATCTGTATTGATGACATATATCAAAAAGTTAGTTCTTCATATAATTTATTTTATATTTCCTAAAATTTTTGTAAAGTATACACATTTGGTTTCATGAGAGCAAAACAATCTGTGATTTTAGAATAATTTTTGAAATTTATTAGAATAGAAAATAATTCTAACAGGACTGGTAAGGTTTCATGTAATTTTTGGAGTCGCTATTTAGAAAAAATACACCTGCTTAAATATACAGTTGGTAGATTCAACATGAAACAAGATGGTGAGTCAATAGGTGCAAATTCCTTTGAAGTTTGTAAACAGTCTTGATGCCAACAGACAATTCTACTTTTCTACAGTGATCCAGAATATGCAAAGAAAATAGAATTTCAGTTTATAGAAAATGGTTTGGCAAGAGAAGAGCATTGCATCTATGCCACAGAGGAAGACCCTACATTCATTAAAAAGAAAATGGAAGAATTCGGAAGAGTCAGTGATTTTATCAAGAGAAATCTTTTGCACATTTACCAAACCGAGGATCCGTTTATGCATCCAGAAGGGGTACTAGCTGGTGCCAAAAGCAATTTTGAAATGATCTTAAAAGATTCCAAACCTCCGTACAGAATAGTTGCAATGCTGATTCCTGATACTGGAACTGCAGAAGCGATGCATACTCATATAAAAATAGAAAGAGGGTTTCAAGACAGTTTTGAAGGATTTAACGGCTCTGTGATGTGTCCTTATAATATAAAGAAGTTAGAGCAAAATAAAAGCGATAATTGGATTAGAGAACTGTTTGACAGCCACCACTCGGCAATTTATGCTCCTACCTTTGAAGAAGGTGGAGTTTTTCAACTCGTCTTAAAGATAGAATATTTTCCTTACCCTTATCAGTAGGAAACTCCGTTGGAAAGATGTTGGACAAGTCTTCTAGTACAAAGGATGCCAAAGTATTACACAAGAAAGCACTCAAACTACAACACGATGGCAAGCAAGAAGAGGCCGTTGTATATTTTGATAAGGCATTAGAGATAGCACCTACTAATGCTGAATTGTTATATGACAAGGCAATATCTTTGCAAATGCTTTTCAAATTTGAAGATGCGCTAAATTACTACGATAAATCACTTGCTATTGAACCAAATAATTTTGCTGCATTTATCAACAAGGGACTTTGCCTGGCAAACCCCAAGATAAATAAACAAGAAGATGCGTTGTCATGTTTTGATAAAGCACTAAGAATTGAGCCAAATGATCCTGGTGCACTATCACTGAAAGGCTACTCATTAGATAGCATAGGCAGATACTCTGAAGCTATTGCATGTTTTAACAAAGTCTTGGAGCTGAAGCCTGATGATTCAAACGTGCTTTTAAACAAAGGTCTTGCGCTGACTCATCTTGGTAGATATGATGAAGCCATCGCATATTTTGATAAAGTACTCGAAGGTGAACCTGATAATTTGTTTGCATTAGAATGGAAAAAAGAAGCAATCAGTGCACAAACTAAGCATCTTATGTTCTAGCTGAGATTTAGATAATTTCTACTGAACAATCTCTAATATCTTCATCGCAACAGACGCAAAATCTAGGTTTCTATCTGCAGATACATACAGTACTTGTGAGTTTCCAAGTGGGAAGCTCATGACAATTACTTTTTCTCTCATTGAAAGTGAGAACTTGACTGTCCCTAGTTGTTTGTCAAACTCTTGTCGCATCTTTACACGCAGTGCAAGTTCCATGAAAAGCATTTCGTCATCTTTTGGATCTTCAAGTGATTTTAGTCCACTACGAAGACCTCCTGCCACAAGCTTACCTTTTTCATTAATTATTCCTGCAAATCTTATCTTGTCATCTAGGTCAAGCACGTTTTTGCATGTGGCATTAAGATCAACTAAACCCTCCCCAACATTCTTTTTCACAATAAAATACCCCTTATTGCAATCATCGTTTTATAATTTACAGCGTAAGATATAACCTGTTCCCAGATCGAAAAATCTTTTGTTCTTATCTAATGCCCAAATCATTTTGGAATTGTATATGACACTATAGTAATTTTAGAACCCAGAGTATACAGTATAATCTCTTCCTGTCTTACAGAAGTATCATGGTTCTTAGCTTTATGATTCAGGATAGTCGGAACCACATAGTGGGCATCTGCTTCTCAGACCATGATACCTCTCGTCATAATAGACGATGGCGGTGGGGTAACTACATCCAGAGCATTCCACATGCTTGAATTTTACTTGCATGTAATTATATAACACAGGCGAGTATATCATCAAGATTCAATAGACTAGCTTAAGAATCATAACTTTAGCTTAAGAG
>Ga0209237_1000610_pt1 | contig 20533 bp, 14 predicted proteins | sample GraSoi013_1_40cm_2_FD_185820 | JGI IMG/M metagenome (GOLD analysis project Ga0209237, IMG submission 185820) | Grasslands soil microbial communities from the Angelo Coastal Reserve, California, USA - Sample 10_02_2013_1_40cm (SPAdes) (version 2) | ecosystem: Environmental > Terrestrial > Soil >... | reverse complement strand
CGAGGCGCTGCGCGAGGGCAACCGCCTCGCGTTCGGCACGCCGGCGATCCCCTGGTACGACTTCGCCAACGCGCGCTACATCGTGTCCTTCGGCGCCGACTTCATGGAGACCTGGCTCTCGCCGGTCGGCTACCAAAACGGGTTCACCCGCGCGCACGCCTTCGAGGGTGGACGAGACGGCTCGATGGCCAAATTCGTCTCGGTCGCGCCGCGCCTGTCGCTCACCGGGATGAGTGCGGACGAGTGGATTGCGGCCAAGCCGGGGACGGAGTTCATGCTGGCCCTCGCGATGGCGCAGGTCATCCTGGCCGAGCGGCTGGCCCCCACGCCGGCGGACGCGCGCGGCCTCGAGCGGTCGCTGCCCACCCCCCAGCAGGCGGCGACGTTCCTCGGAACGGAAGCGCGCGACATCCGGCGGCTGGCCCGTGAGTTCGCCGCGTCGAAGGGTGGGCTGGCCGTGGCGGGTGGTGTGGCGACGCAGTACGGGAGCGGCGCCCACCTGCTCGTGGCGTCGGTGAACGTCCTGAACTATGTCGCGGGGCAGGTAGGGAAGACCGTCAAGTTCGGGCCCAACCACGCCCTCGAAGCGGCCGGGTCGTTCAAGCAATTGACCGACCTGGTAGGGGACATGAGCGCCGGGAAGGTCGCGCTGCTGCTCGTGCACGGCGCGAATCCGGCGCACTCGCTGCCGGCCGCATTCTCCCAGGCGCTCGGCCGGGTCGGCTACCGGGTGAGCTTCTCGTCCTACCTGGACGAGACCGCCGCCGCGTCGGACCTGGTGCTGCCGGACCTGCATCCGCTCGAGCAGTGGAACGATTCGCGGCCGCGCACGGGCGTCTACGCGCTGCAACAGCCGGTCATGCAGCCCGTGTTTCCGAACGCCCGTCACACCGGCGACGTGCTGCTCCAGGCCTCGGGCAAAGCGAGCAGCTTCAAGGAGTACCTGCAGGCCCAGTGGCGCGTGCTGCATCAGCGGTACGGCCGCGGCCGGGAGTTCGACGACTTCTGGAGCGACGCCGTTCAGCATGGTGGAGTGTACAGCGACGCGCCCGCGCAGACCGTGCGGCTCGTTCCCGGAATCGCGCAGCAGCTGGGCGGCCTGGCCGGCACCGGAGGCGTCTCGGAGAAGCCCGTGCTGATCGTCTTCCCGTCGATCGCCCTGCACGACGGCCGGGGGGCGAACAAGCCGTGGCTGCAGGAGCTCCCCGACCCGGTGTCCAAAATCACCTGGCATGGGTGGGTGGAGGTGCATCCCGAGACCGCGGCGAAATCGCAGCTCGCCAACGGCGACATGCTGCTGCTCACGTCTCCGTATGGTGCCGTGCGCGCGCCCGTCTGGATCACTCCGGGCGTCCGACCCGACGTGCTCGCCGTCCCGAGCGGACAGGGGCACAAAGCGTACGGGCGCTATGCCAAGGACCGCTCGTTCAACGCGTTCGAGGTGCTGAGCGACCAACCCACGGACTTCGGCGGGCGCGCGTTCGCCGTCGGCGTCACCGTCAGAACGACCGGCGACCATCGCCGCCTCGCCACCGTCGAAGGCGACGCCCGGGAGCAGGGCCGCGGCATCATCGAGGTGCTGCCGCTCGCGAAGGCGCGCGAGTTGAAGCGCGGCGCCCATCCATTCGCCCCAGAAGAGACGCCGGCTTATGCTCGCAAGGCGCTCGAGGGCTGGGCGGAGGCGCAACACGAGAAGGCGTCGCTCGGGAACTACGCCGGGGAGCATCCACGCTGGGCGATGGCGATCGACCTGGCCAAGTGCACCGGCTGCTCGGCCTGCGTCACCGCGTGCTACGCCGAGAACAACCTCGCGACGGTGGGCGAGGAGCTCGTTACCCGACGCCGCCAGATGAGCTGGCTCCGCATCGAGCGTTACTACATCGGCGGCGGCGGGGGGCACCCGGTCGGCGCCGTCGTGACGCCGATGTTGTGCCAGCAGTGCGGCAACGCGCCCTGCGAGCCGGTGTGTCCGGTGTACGCCGCGTACCACACGCCCGACGGCTTGAACGGCCAGGTCTACAACCGCTGCGTGGGGACGCGCTACTGCGCCAACAACTGTCCCTACAAGGTGCGCTATTTCAACTGGTACAACTACGCGGAGCAGGGCGGCGAGTGGGAGAGCTGGCCGGACCCGCTCAACATGCTGCTCAATCCCGACGTCACGGTGCGGGAGAAAGGCGTGATGGAAAAGTGCACCTTCTGCGTGCAGCGGATCCGGGGCGCCCAGAACCGGGCGCGTCTCGAAGATCGCAACGTGCAGGACGGTGACATCACGCCCGCCTGCGCGCAGGCGTGCCCCTCGGAAGCGATCGTGTTCGGCGACCTGCACGACAAGACGTCGCGCGTCGCGGCGCTCGCCCGGGACCCCCGCGGCTATCACGTGCTCGCGGGGCTGAACACGCAGCCGGCGATCACGTACCTGGCCAAGGTCGTGCACGGCGCCGTGACGGAGGCCTGAGGCGATGGCCGAGACGTCCCCCTCCCGCGTCACCTACGACTTCGTCACGCGCGCCATCGCGCGGACCCTGGGGAATCCCGGGAAGGGGTACTTCGCCCTGCTCGCCGCCGCGGTCGCACTGCTGGGCGTGGGGATCGTGTGCCTGCTGTTTTTGCTTCGCTACGGGCTGGGGCTCGCGGGCTACTCCCATCCGGTGTACTGGGCCGTCTACATCACCTGCTTCGTGTTCTGGGTGGGGATCGCCCACTCTGGCACGCTGATCTCGGCGATCCTTTTCCTGTTCCGCTCGGGGTGGCGCACTGCGGTGTACCGCACCGCTGAAGCGATGACGGTGTTCGCCGTGATGACGGCCGGACTGTTCCCGCTGATTCACATCGGTCGCCAGTGGTATTTCTACTGGCTGATCCCGTACCCCAACGAGCGCGGCCTGTGGCCCAACTTCAAGTCGCCGCTCATCTGGGATGAGTTCGCGATCGGCACCTATTTCACGGTCTCGACGGTCTTCCTGATCATGGGGCTGATCCCGGACATCGCGGCGGTGCGCGACGTCGCGACGGGCTGGCGCAAGAAGCTGTACGCGATCACGGCGCTCGGCTGGCGCGGCACCAACGAGCAATGGCGCCACTACGCCCGCGGCTATCTCTATCTCGCCGCCCTCGCGACGCCGCTCGTGCTCTCGGTGCACAGCGTCGTGTCCTGGGACTTCGCGATGGCCATCGTGCCGGGCTGGCATGCGACGATCTTCGCTCCGTACTTCGTCGCGGGGGCGATCTACTCGGGCGTCGCCATGGTCATCACGCTCCTCGTGCCGATCCGGAAGTTGTTTCGCCTGGAAGACCTCATCACGGTCCACCACTTCGAGAACCTGGCGAAGCTCTGTCTCCTCACCGGCATGATCGTGGGCTACGCCTACTGCGTGGAGTACTTCACTGCGTGGTTCGGGGGGCACGCCGCCGAGCGGGGGGCGTTCTGGTATCGGGCGTTCGGGCCGTTCTGGTGGGCGAGCTGGACGATGATCATCTGCAACGCGTTCCTGCCGCTGCTGTTGTGGCGCAAGACCATCCGCACGAGCATCCTGGCCCTGTTCGTGATTTCGATCTTCGTGAACATCGGCATGTGGTTCGAGCGCTTCGTGATCATCGTCGAGTCGCTGGCGGGAGAGCCGTTCGAGCGGTTCGCCAACGCGACCTACAACCCGACGTGGGCCGACTGGGGCATCATGGCGGGGAGCTTCGGCTGGTTCTTCATGTGGTTCCTCTTGTTCGTGAAGAACTTCCCGGCGGTGTCGATCTCCGAGGTGAAAGAGGTGCTGCCCGCGCCGCAGCGCGGCAAGGCGAGGGTGTCGTGAAGCTCGCGAACCCGCTGACCGCCATCTTCCATCCACCGCCCACGCCGGGCGTGCTGGCCGTGTTCGGCCACCTCGACGCGACGGTGGACGCGATCGGCCAGCTGCGTCGGGGCGGTCATACCGATTTCACCGTGTACTCGCCCATCCCTCGGCACGAAATCGAGGACGCGCTCGATCAGCCCGTGAGCCCCGTCCGGATGTTCACGCTGATCGGCGGGATCGCGGGCTGTGCGATCGGCGCCTGGCTCACGCTGTACATGTCCTACGATTGGCCGATCGTATTGGGCGGCAAACCCATCGGCTCGATCCCGCCCTATGTGGTGATCATGTTCGAGATGACGATCCTGTTCGGCGCGCTGTCGACAATTCTCGGCATCGCTTTCAACGCGCTGTTCGCCGCGCGGAGGCTGGGGACGGTCGCCTACGATCCGCGCTTCACGAACGACAAGTTCGGCATCTTCGTGCCGTCCGAGCCGGCGCGGGCAGGTCAGGTCGAATCCTTGCTCCGCGGGGCGGGGGCGGAGGAGGTGCGGCGTGCGTAGGTCGCGGGCCGTCCTTGCCGCTCTCGTCATCCTTGCCGCCGTCGGCTGCAACCCGGACGACGTGGTGCACCGCGTCGGGTGGTTCGCGACCATGCGACATCAGCGCAGCATCAAGCCGTACGCGCGACCCATCCCGCCCGTCCCCGGCACCGTGCCGGTGACCGGCGGGGAGCCGCTCATGAGCCTGCAGACCGCCGACCGGCTGGCGAATACTCGGACCCGCACCTCGGAGTCGATCAACCGCGGGCGATTCTTGTACGAGACGTATTGTCTCGTCTGCCACGGCCAGATGGGCCGGGGGGACGGCCCGATCTCGTCGGCGGCGGGGGGGCCGTTCTTCGGGGTGCGCTCGCTCGTGAACGACACGATCGCCCGGCGCACGGACGGCTACCTCTACGCGGTCATCGTCAGTGGTCAGGTGATGGGCCGGGGGCTCATGCCCATCTACGGGGACAAGGTGCGGGGCAGCGATCGCTGGGATCTCGTGAATTACGTGCGCACCCTCCAGGCCGGGGCGCAGAGCCCGCGGGGGAGACGATGAGCGCGGTCGCGGCCGTCCCCCGGTCGGAGCTGGTCCAGAAGGCGCGCCAGTTCCCGGCGGGAGCGTTCACGCTGTGGGGAGCGGTGCTCGCCCTGGCCGGTGGGGCCGCGGTCCTGTGGGTGCTCGGGGCGGGTGGGGCGCCGCGCGCGTGGCAGGCCTGGCACGTCAACTTCATGTTTTGGACCGGGCTGGCGCAGGCGCTCGTAGTCTTCGCCGCGACGCAGAAGCTGGCCAAGGGGCACTGGTCCGGGCTCGTCATCCGGCTCGCCGAGGCGGCGGCGGCGTTCCTGTGGGTCTCGCTGGCGCTGTACGTCGGGCTGATCATCGGCCGGGCGCACATCTTCAGCTGGCTGCATGAGCCGCGTCTCGACCTGGGTACCTGGCTGACGGCGAAGGCCTTCTTCGTGCGGAACGGCCTGATCTACCTGCTCCTCACCTGGCTGTCGTGGCGTTTCGTGCGGCACGACATGGCACCGGACATCCGCGAGCTCGCCGACGGCCGCCCCGCCGACCGGCTCGAAGGCCGGGACGCGATCACGCGGGAGGCGGCCTTCCTCGTGGTCGGGTACGCCTTCGGGTACAGCCTGCTGGCGTTCGAGCTGGTGATGTCGCTCGCCCACAAGTGGGTGAGCAACCTGTATGGCGCGTTCTACTTCATGGGGAGCTTTCTCGCCGCGTTGATGGCGCTCGCGGTGCTGGCGATCGCAGTGCGGCGGCGGATGGGCCTCGAGGGCCTGTTCTCCGCCAAGCAGCAGCACGATCTCGGGAAGTTGTGCTTCGGGTTCACGGTGTTCTGGGCATATCTCATGTGGTCGCAGTTCCTGGTGATCTGGTACGGCAACCTGCCCGAGGAGACGTTCTTCATTTTCTACCGGCTCCTCGGCTCATGGAAGCCGATCGGGGTAGCCGTGTTCCTGCTGGTGTTCGTGGTGCCGTTCATCGGCCTGCTCGGCGTGAAACCGAAGAAGCACCCGCCCACGTTCCTGCTGTTCGCTCTCGTGAGCCTGGTGGGTATTTGGCTCGAGCGCTACCTCGAGATCGTGCCGTCCATTAACGGTGGCGCCGGCCCTGCGATTGGCCTTCCGGAGATCGCCGTCACGTCGCTGTTCGGCGGCCTGTTTCTGCTGTCCCTCGGCTGGTTTGCCGCCCGCTACCCGATGCTGTCGCCGCGGCTTGCCGCGGACACGCTCGAGCGGGAGCGGCACTAGAAAGCTTGGGGCGTCGCAGGCGCAAGACATCCGATTGGGGTCCTCTCAGCGTCTTCGGGGTATCCACTTCCGGTACCGTGGCTTTCGAATCGAAACGCGGAGGGCGTATGCGACTAGTGCATGTGCTGGTGGCGGGCGGGCTCGTGATGACTGTGGCGTGCGGCAGCTCGACAGGCACGAGCTACGGCAGCGGAGGCGGCACCCCTCCGGCGAGTTGCGCGAGCTCCGGGGCCAGCGCGACCATCACCGCGACCGGCTCATTCACGTTCAGCCAGAGCACGGCGACGATCACGGCGGGGCAAAAAGTCTGTTGGGTGAATAATAGCGGCATAGCCCACACCGTTTCCTCAGGCACGGCCCAGACGACTTCCTCGGACGACGGAAAGTTCACCGGCGGCTCCTTGCCGAGCGGCGCTACGGTCGTCGTGACCTTCGCCACGCCGGGGTCCTATCCGTTCCACTGCAATATCCATCTGCCGCCGACGTACAACATGACGGGCACGATCACGGTCCAGTAGGTCGGATCGACTACGGCCGCAGCGGCTGGAGCAGGCGGCGCAGCGCGGCGAGGGAATCGGCTGGCAAGGGGCCCCGCACGTCGCGGAACACATCGGCCCTGGTCCGATTGGCCGCCGGTTGAGGGGCACGCCGCAGCGCGGCATCTCCCGGAAGGGCCGCCAGCGAATCGGCGCGCCGGGAGCGACCGGCCTGCGCTCGCTCGGAGACGGTCACGCTGTCCGGCAACGCCGCGCCCTGCGCCCCCGTGACCACGACCGCCTCGAGGGCGACTGGCGCTGAGCGTGCATTGATCACCTCGATCATGGTGCTCGAATCGAGCGCCTGCTCGACGATCACCACCCCCGAGTAACCGATGTGGCGACCCCGGTAGATCGCCTCGATCGGGACACCGGGGACGATGAGGGGATCGACGCCGAGCACGCGGCGCGCGCTATCGAGGCTGATGGCGGACCCTTTCTGCCACAGGTCGCGTGCGTTCTCCGGCGCCCGTCGTTGAGCCACTCTCGCTTCTGACTCCGCAGCCTGTTCGGCACGCGCCACCGGCGCGACCCCATCAACGAACACCCCGGCGGGCGCGGCCGGCTGAGGCGCGGGCGGCGTGGGGACCGCGCCCCGCACCTTGACGCGAGACTGGCGCTGTGCGAGGTCGGAGCTGATCGGAGCCGGGAGGGCGCGGCGCTCCGCGGGTTGCGTGTCGGGTTCTCTCTGCGCTTGCGGGACTGGTGCGACGCCGTTGCCGAGGTAGGTGCCGAGTCCCAATGCAAGCGCGACGGTCGCTGCCCACGCGAGGGGTAGGCGCACCTGCCACCACAACCGGGTGGGAGGCTTTACGTCCCCGGCTCGAAACAGCGGGAGATCTCGGTCGGGGGGCGCGGCCAGGGCCAGCAGCTCTCCGGCGCGTGTGATCAGCGTGCGCTCTTCCTCGAGCCGCCCGCGGCAGCCCGGGCACTGGGCGAGGTGTGCCTCGACGCCCTGCGCCTCCGGCGGCGACAGCTCGCCGTCGAGGTAGGCGTGAAGTGTGCCGTCATCCACGTGCGACATGCTCACCTGGCTTTCCCGCCTCGTAGGCCTGCACCAGCCGCCGGCGTGCCCGCGACAGCGTCGTGCCGATCGCGCCGCGTGCCAGTCCCGTCTGGGCAGCGATCTCTTCGTACGATAATCCCGAATCCCACAACAGCAGTACCTCCCGGTCGCGCGGCGATAGCTCCTCGAGCGCGGCCCGGATGCGCGCGCGGTCGCTTGCGACCTCCAACGCCTCCTCGGCAGCGGACGTGCTCTCCTGCGGCTCGGCCGTGAGCAACGTGAGATGCCGTCGCTCCCGGGCCGCACGCCGTGCATCATCCCGCGCCATGTTCGCCGCCACGATGAACAGCCACCCCCTCGCGTTGTCGGGTTTGTGGATCACGGCCCGAGCAAAGGCCTCCTGGGCCAGGTCCTCCGCACGCTCGGCGTCCCACACCTTGCGGTACAGGAACCGCACGAGTGCGCGGTACGTGGTGCGGTACACCTCGGCGAGGTCTTGGGGCACAGGAGCTAAATGCGGAATGCCGAGTGCGGAATGCGGAATGTAAGGGTAGGCGTCATGCGGCGCCCGACCCTTCCTTGAAATTCCGCATTCCGCATTCCGCACTCCGCATTGCCTTTCATCCCCGAAACTCCCTTACGAGCCGCTCTAATTCACCGTCCGTCCACGTCGTCTTACCGCCGGCCTCAATCTTGATGCTCACGCGGCGTCCGGCCACCAGGACCGCGGGCTCGAGCGTGGCGGGCTGCACCAGCTCGGGCAGGGCCCTGAGCAGCTCAAAATACGCTTCGCTAAAGGCCCCGACTCTCACCACCCGCAGCGAGTCGCCGTGCGCGATGTCGGTCCAGACGCTGTCGCGCCACACGAAGATGCGGCCACCGACCCGCTGCGTCTTGTTCTCCGTCGCAGCGCCTGGCACGCCCACGGAGTCCGCTGCACTCCCAGTGACGACCACCGCGCTGAGCTGGAGCGAGCCGGAGAGCGCCTTCTCGGCTCGGGAGCGCTGTACAGCCTCGGCACCCGCCTGGTCGCGCGGCGCGATCCGGAGGTTCACGTCGGGGCCCTGCGCCACGACGCCCGGTTCCTGCACGAGATAGGACGTGTACTCCGTCAGAATGCCGTACCGCAGGGCGAGCCGTTTGAGCTCGCTCACGATCTCCGGGTTCGGCCCGTGGAGGCGGAGGTCGCTCGAGAGGGCGCCCGCCTTCCGCGCAGCCCACAGCTGCTGGACGTAGTCGGGGCCCGCCTGCTCGCCCCCGAAGCGCGCGCCGGTCGAGAACCGCTCTTCGCGCCCACCGCGCCGTCCGGTCACCGTTACGAACCGCTCCCCGCTCCCTGCTCCCCGATACCGCCCGAACACGACCAGCTCGTCTCCCCCGAACAGATCCGGCAGACTTTGCGGCTGGAGGTCGTACAGCTCGACCCCGTCCGCCCGCAATGCCAGGTCCGTGAGGACGGGGGACGCAATCTTGGCCGCGAGCGAGGCCACGGTCTGCTCGATGTCGCCGCCGGGCCGGATGTACGCGGTGACGCCCCGCGCTCGCTCGGTCAGCCGGTCGAGCAGATACGTGTTGACGTCATACCCGATCCCGAACGCGAAGACATGGAACGGCCCGCGGCCATGCTCGGCCTGGTCGGCGATGCGTTCGGGATTCGTCTCGCCCACCGTCGCCATCCCGTCCGTCAGGAACACGACCACGCCCAACGTGCCCTCGGCCGGCGGCTCCGCGAACGCTTCGCCGAGCGCGCCGGCGATGTTGGTGCCGCCGTCGGTGTCGAGGCGGCGGATCCACTCCTGGACGGCGCGCACGCTGTCACCGGACACTTCCGTCCACCCGGCGGCGTAGCGACGCACGCCGCTGCCGAAGGTGACCACCCGGAAACGGTCCCCCGACCGGAGCGTACCGAGCAGCTGCACCAGCGCGGTCTTCGCTTGATCCAGCTTGTCACCCGACATCGACCCCGACACGTCGAGGACGGCGACCAGGTCGCGGCGTACCGATGGTGCCTGGGTGGCGCCGCCCGGCGCGAGCAGCAACATGAAGAACCCGTCTTCCCCCACCGGCTGGCTGGTGACGAGCGACATCCCCACCAGGTTGCGGGTGAGCGGCAGGAACAGCTCCAAGTCGCCCCGCGGGTTCGTATCGGCGAGTGCGAGCTCGATCCGGTCATCGCGGCGGTTCGCGTTCAGGCGATGCGTCGGCGAGTAGGGATCACCGACCCGGGCCGCGCTGTCCACCTGCATTCGGAAGCTCGAAGACGCCGCCGCGCCGGCCCCGGTGCCGGCGGTGTACCGGAACCGCCACGCGTCGCCCACACGATCGAGCATCTGGGTGTAGCGCAGCGTGATCTTGCGGGTCTCGCCCGGGCCGATGGGAAACACCCGTGCGCGCAACAGCCCGTGTCCGGCGAGCTCGATCAGGGCGGGATCGCGCTTCCGGCGCACGATCTCCTCGTAGATCGCGCGCGCCTGCGCGGCGTCCATCGGCTCGCCCTTGAGCTCTCGGTCGCCCTGCCAGAGGGAGAAGTTGCTGAACACCGCTTCACCCGGCAGCGGATAGAGGTAGTTGCCTTCGTCGAGCAGTGCGCCGGCATTCCGGAACCACTCCTCCACCGTGACGCGCGCCACGCGCCCGGTGACCTCGACCTGGACGGCGCTGCGTACTTTTGCGATCGCGCCCCGCGGGTGCTCGATCCAGCCCTGAGCCGCCGCGGGGACGATCGGCAGGACGACGGCGCAGACGACTCCGAAGAGGCGACGTGCGGGCGACATGGCAACGGTTCCTGTGAGAGACGCCAGGAGAGACGCTTGGCGTCCAATGACTTGCACAGGGGGCCCGGCGTGCCCATTTTTGGGGCGCCGCAGCGCCCTCCGCGTAAGGCTGCCGCGCCCTACTGGATGGGGAATCGTGCCGCGCTACACATATCGCCGCCTTGCGAAGTTGCCCAGCACTGCAGACCAGCTGCGTCGCCATACCGTTCTCAATCTCCCGGGCATGCTGCACGGCCTGAGCTTCGAGCACACGGTCATGGAGCCGGGGGCCGCCGTGCCCATCTCGGTGGAGGACGACACCGGGCTTCTCATCTTCACGATCGCGGGCCGCGGAGTGATGGTGCTGGACGGGGATCGGATCGAAGTCTCGGCGAACGATCTCGTGCACATCCCGGCGGGCGTGCCGTACGGGATGCATACCCTGGGTGGAACGGATTGGGTGTACGTGGTACTGCAAGCCCCGGTGGCATAGGAGGGAGCAGGGAGCGGGGAGCAGGGAGCAGAACGCTCCGACGCGCATTCAGCTACTGCTCCCCGCTCCCTGCTCCCTGCTCCCTTTTTAACCCACGGCGCACAGGTTCGGCCCGAATTCCAGGATCTCCGCCTCTGCGTCGGCGACGTCCACGAGCCCGAGATTCGCAAGCTTGATCGTGCGATAAGTCTCGGGCGGCGTGGTGGTGTGCGCGGTCACCCAGGCGAGGAAGGCGCGCGGGTCCTGGATGGCGACCGCCTCGTTCGTCGCCGCGATCACGTCGAACCGTGCGGCGACGCTCCGGTTGGCGCGCCGCTCGGCCTCGCTCGCGTAGTGCGCCGGTAAGACGAGCAGGTCACCCGGCCACTCGCGTCGTACCCGTTCCAGGCTGTCCCACAGCCGCGCCGTCCAGGCGTCGCGCTGTCCACCCAGATCAGGGCGCCCCACCGACTGCACGAACAGAAAGTCGCCCGTCAGCGCGAGCGCCTCGTCGACGACGAGCGCCGTGCTGCCCAGCGTGTGTCCCGGGACGTGAGCGGCGACGAGCGTCGCGTGCCCGAACGCGATCGTGTCGCCCTGTGTGAGCGGCTGGTGGGCGAATCGGCCCTCCGCGCCGTCGTACGGCGACCGAGCGTCGTCGGGGTGCACGAAGTATGGGACCTGCCAGCGGGCGGCGGCGGCGCGGGCGCCGCTCAAATAGTCGGCGTGCATGTGGGTGTCGATCACTGCCGCGGCCGTGGCCCCGAGGTCCTCGAGCAACGCTTCGTACGGCTGCAGGTGGCGGCCCGGGTCGACGACGACGGCGTCCCCGTCGCTCACGAGCACATAGGAGAGCGCGCCTTTGCCCACGCGGTCGACCTGGATTACGTGCTCGAGCGCGGGAGTCGGAGACAGGCGGCGCGGGAGGTAGACTGTTTCCCACGACGCCATCCCGCCCGCCACCGAATACGCTTCGAATCCCCGCTCGCGCAAGAAGCGGGTGGCCTGGGTACTCGAGTTCCCGTGCCCGCAGATTACCGCGACCGGGGTCGCGGGGTCGAGCCCCAGCGGGTCGAGCGTCGCGAGCTGGTACAACTGCGATGCCGCGAGGGCGCGGAAATCGAGCGTAGCGCCGAGGGTGACGCGTCCCTGGGCGACCCGCTCCGCCGATCGGATGTCGAGCAGCTGCACCTGTTCGCCCTGATCGAGGCGACGTGCGAGTTCGGCCGCGGGGATGAGCGGTACGGACGGCTCCGGCATGTGCATCAGTGTCGTCGTGGTGGTGCGAAAACGCAACGGCCCCGTGTTGGGAGGGCTCCCGTTTTGACAACCCGCGGATATATTGTGAACGCGTTCACAAGCGCTGTCTCGTCATTCGTCCGGGAGGGAGTCTGCAATGCGGTTCACCCTGTTCACCTCGCTCGCTGCGTTCGCGATCGTCGCCTGCGGCGGCGACAAGAAGTCGGCAGCGTCCCAGGCCGAGGCTGCCACACCCGCGCCGGCCGCCGCGCGGGCCGCTGAGCCTGCCGGCGCGGTGGTCGAAGTGAAGATGACCGGCAACGGCACGAGCGTAGCCGCGTTCGAGCCCAGCAAGCTCAGCATCAAGCCTGGCACGACGGTACGGTTCATCAACGTATCGGGCGGTCCGCACAACGTCGCCTTCTACGCCGATTCGATCCCGAAGGGCGGCGCCGACGCCCTGAAGAAGGGGATGGCGAACGCGATGGGCGATCTCACCGGACCGTTCCTCACCCAGCCGAATGAGAAGTACGACGTCGTGTTTGCAGGCGCGCCCGCAGGCGTCTACAAGGGCTTCTGCCTGCCGCACGTCGCGCTGGGGATGCACATCGCGATCACGGTGCAGTAACCTCGCGCCGCTAGTGCCGCCGTGAAACGGCCCGCACCTCCGGGGCCGTTTGACTTTCGGGGCGGCGGCCGGGATGTTCTCCGGTCCAGGTAACGTGTCGGCCTTCTTTGAGCGCCTGCGTGCGGCTTTGGCGCCTGAGTGCGAGCTGTTGCCCGAGCTCGGACGCGGCGGCATGGGAACCGTGTACCTGGCGCGCGACGTGGCCCTCGATTGCCTCGTTGCCGTCAAAGTGCTGCGGCCCGAGCTGTGGACGGCGCAGTCCGTCAAGCAGTTTGTCGACGAAGCTCGCATCCTCGCCAATCTGCGGCATCCTAACATCGTTCCCGTGCATTCGGTGCATGAAAAGGATGGCCTGAACTTTTATGTGATGGACTACCTGGAGGGCGACACCCTCCAGAGCCATCTCGAGAAGCATGGACGACTGTCCGTCGACGCCGCGCGTAAGGTCGGGCGCGACTTGCTGGCCGCGCTCGGGAAAGCCCACCGCAAGGGTGTGATCCATCGGGACGTGAAGCCAGCGAACGTCTTCCTCGACGAAGAGGGAGCCGTGCTGACGGACTTCGGTATCGCCCGCCGCATCACGGCCGTAGCGCGGACCGATGCGCAGACGCTGCAGGGGACGGCGGCGTACATGGCGCCGGAGCAGTTTCTCGGCGTCGAGGCGAACGAGCGCACAGATATGTATGCGGCCGGCATGGTGATTTACGAAGCGTTCACGGGTCGCCGTTGGGAAAAATGTGCGCCCATGGAAGGAGACTGGACCGGCGTACCGCCCAACGTCGCCCGCGTGTTACGTCGGGCCATGGAGTTGGACCCGAATGATCGCTGGCCGCATGCGACGTTGTTCCGGCGCGAACTGTGGCGTACGCGGGGTTGGAAGTACCAGCGACGCACCATTGGGCTATCCGTCGGCGCGCTCGTCGCCGGGGCCGCCGGCGCGACTTGGATCGCCTACGCGTGGCTGCACGGGAAGTTCCCCTTTCGGCCGCCGGGTAGCCTTCAGGTCGTCGTCACACCGTTCGAAGATGTCTGCGCGCCCGCCGCTCGCCAGCGTGATCGCCTGGCGCGCTCGCTGGTCCGCGAGCTGCAAGGCAACGTCGATTTTTCAGTTGCGGGACCCGAAGCGCCGCCCTGGTTCGTCCGGCGATCCACAGTCGTCGTGCGGGGGACCATGTGCGCGCGAGGCGACTCGCTGCACGTCGAGGTCCAGGGGAACATGGGGGCGCGGGGCGCCGACGCCGCGCCGGTGCAGGCGCGGGGCGATACCAGTCGCCTCGACCGGTTGGCGGACACGCTCGCCCGCGGGATCGTTCTATACGTGTGGAATCGCGAAAACCCGCTTGACCCTGCACTCCCGCTCAAGGCCCTTCCCCGGATGCGCGGGCTGGCGGCGTGGCTGGCCGCGGAGCGCCTCCTGGCGCAGGGGCGATGGGAGGAGGCGGACCGGGCCTACGATGCGGCCGAGGAAGTCGATTCGACATGCTGGCTGTGCGCGTGGCGCCATGCGGACGTCGACCGATGGCTCGACCGGAGGTTCGACCCGGCGCGCGCGTCCCGGTATTTCAACCACATCGATTCCTTCCCGGCCCACTACCAGGTGGTGATTCGTGCGTCGCGGGAACCCCTGGTGCCCCGTCTCGCAATGTTGACCCGGGTGACCCGGGAGCATCGTGATTTTCTTCCCGCCCACTTCATGCTCGCGGACGACCTCTATCACCGCGGTCCCCTCATCGGACGGCCCCGGGAGGAAGCCATCGAGGCGTTCGAGCGTGTGGTGAGTCTGCGCCCCGACTTCCTGCCCGCGTGGGAGCACCTCGCGTGGGCGCTCGCGGCGGACGGACGTGATTCCGCCGCCAGGGCGGCGCTAGGGCGGCTGGACGCCTCCGGACCCGCGCGCGACCCGTTTTCGGCGGAGCTGCGGGTGCTGCTTCACGTCGGCATCACGTGCCGATTCGACGGGAGCGCCGCCTGCGGCCGGATCTCGGAGGCGGTGCTCCCTCAGGCCGCCGGGTACCCCGACTTGGCGGCGGGGGCACGGTACCTCATGACGTTCGATGCGCCACGCGGTGCGATCGAGCTAGGGCGCCGCTTCGCCGCCCAGATCGACGGGTCGGCCTTGGCACGGTCGGGATTCATTGCAGAAGTGGACGGCTACCTGGCGCTGGGGCTCGCTGATTCGGCGCGCAGAGCCGCGCGACGGTTGCGGGGCGCACCCGAGCTCGACGTCTTCGCGCCGGAGCTGGACGCCGCGCTGCTGCTGCTCGATCCCGACGATTCGTCCCGCCTCCACACGCGGTGGGACGAGGTCAAGAGTGAGCTCGCAGCTCACGCACACTCCCGCGCCAGCACACCCGAAACCCGGCGTCGGGCCGCATTCATGCTGCTCCTGCTCGGCTCTCGGCTGAGCGGACCCGGCGACCCGGACGGACACGCTCGCTGGCTCGTCGGTGAGACGGGCCGTCGCCCGCTGGCCGTGATGGTAGCGGCCGATGCCGCCGCGCGGCGGGGCCGACTCGACGCGGCGCTGGCCGCGACAGATCCGCTCACGGCGCTGCCGGCGGACAGTCTGGGTGATCCGACGCTCGCCGACCCGTTCTTTCGAACCGTGCTGCATCTCGTGCGTGCCGGATGGCACGAGCGTCGCCGAGACGCCGCCAGCGCGGTGAACGAGCTCGTCTGGTTCGAGAACAACGACGCGTTCGAGCGGCCGAGCGGCCCTCCTCAGGTGGCCGACATGGATTGGGCGTTCGGCACGCTGGCACGTTGGCGTCTGGCGAAACTGCTCGATGGGACAGGCCGGGCCACTCCATGTGCGGCCTATCGGTGGGTGGCGGGTTCGTGGGCGCACGGCGACGACCGATATCGCGCGCGCGCGGACAGTGCCGCCAGTCGGCTCGTCGCACTCGGCTGCAAAGGGGCCGCGTGATCGTCATTCGCGCCCTCGGGCCAGTGGACCTGAGCGTGAACGGCGCGGCCGCGCCGGCCAAGCTCCTGTGGAAGAAGAACCTCGCGCTCCTGATCTATCTGGCCCGCTCACCCAAACGCCTGCGAACGCGCGATCACCTCATCGGCCTGTTGTGGGGCGAGAAGCCGGAGGAGAAGGCGCGCCACTCGTTGAACGAAGCCGTGCACGTGCTCCGCCTCTGTGCGGGCGACGACGGCTTCGAGTCCGACACGGCGCAGGTCCGGATCGCACCCGGCACGGTCGAGCTCGACACCGACGCGTTGGAGACGCTGGCGGCGGCGGGCGACTACGCCGGTGCGGCCGCGCTGATCAACGGGGACTTCCTCGAAGGATTCAGCGTCCGGGGTGCCTCGGCGTTCGACGACTGGCTGGCCGCGGAGCGCCAGCACTGGTGCCGTCGCTCGGTGGACGTGCTGGTGCACCGCGCCGAGCAGCTGCTCGCGGCCGGAAATGTGGCGGCGGCCCACCATACGGTGCAGCGCGCGCGGGAGCTCGATTGGCGCCCTGAAACCGCGGTCCGGAGCGCGCTGCGGACGCTCGCGCTCGCGGGAGACCGGGGAGGGGCGCTGGCCCTGTTCGAGGAGTTCGCGTCGCGACTGAAGCGGGAGCTCGGCGCGGAGCCGGACGCCGAGACCCGCGCGCTCGCCGAGCGGGTGCGGCTGGAGCGCACCTGGCGACTCCCGAAGGCGGTGCGCGACGCGGCCGCGCGCAAGTCAGGGTCGCGTCGCGCCCCGCTGGTGGGGCGCGCTCTCGAGCTCGAGCGGCTCACGGACGCGTGGACCGCGTGCCGGGCCAAGCGGCGGGCGACGGTCGCCGTCATCGAGGGCGACGCGGGCGCCGGGAAGACGCGGCTCGCGGAAGAACTCGCGTCGCGGGCCCGGCTCGACGGCGCGGTTGTCGCTGCGGTGCGCGCCGTCGCCGCCGACCACAGCGACGCATGGAGCGGGGTCTTCGGGATCGCGCGGGGCGGATTGCTCGATGCCCCGGGGGTCGCCGGGGCTCCGCCTGCCGCGCTCGCGCAGCTGCGCGGCACGGCGCCGCCCGGCGCGCCCGGGCGCGCCCTCGCCGACGTGCTGCAGGCCGTTGCGGACGAACAGGCGGTCGTCGTGTTCGTGGATGACGCGCACTGGCTCGACCGGGAGTCGCTGCTCGCGCTCGGGGGGATCATGCGCGACCTGGCGGGCTCGCCCGTCGCCTTCCTCCTCACGGTCGCGCCGCACCCCGCCGGCCCGGAGCTGGACGAGGTGCGCGCCCGCGTCGGTCGTGAGCTCGCCGGCACCGCCATGCAGCTCCGGGGATTCGGGACGGACGACGTGCGCGAGCTGGGGCACTGGGCGCTCCCGTCGTACGGGGACGAGCAGCTGGACCGCCTTGCGCGTCGGGTCCTGGCGGACTCCGCGGGCATTCCCCTCCTCGTGGTCGCGTTGCTGCACGCGGTGGCAGCCGGCTTCGAGCCGAGTGATGCACCGCAGCCGTGGCCCAAGCCCACGGAGACGTTCGAGCAGACGTTACCGGGCGAGCTGCCGGACAACGTCGTGGCGGCGATCCGGATCAACTTCCGTCGCCTGTCGGCGGATGCGCAGCGGGCGCTCGTGGCAGCGGCGGTGCTCGGGGGCCGGATCCCCGGGGCGAGGGTCGGGCGGGCCGCGGGCGTCGCCGGAGAAGCGCTGCCGCAGGCGCTGGACGAGCTCGAGTGGCAGGGCTGGCTCGCGGCCGAGCCGCGAGGCTACGCATTCGTCGCGCGGATCGTGCGTGACGTGATCGATAGGGACATGGTCACCGCTGGGCACCGCCAACGAATCCGTCGCGCGGTCGACGAAACGCCTTGACCGAAAGGGAGGTGGTATGGCTCGCTCTGCAAGTGTCTTCACGCTGCTGCTCATTGCGGGGTGCGACACATCGAGCCGGATCGCCGCGCCGCCGACGCTCTCGGCTGATCGATTTGGGCATCCCGCAATCATCGTGCACGCGGGAGGGTCAATTCAAGCCGCGATCGACGCGGCGAGGCCCGGAGCGGTGATCGAAATCGAGCCCGGCACGTACGCCGAGGGGCTCCACGTCGACAAGCCAGGTCTGAAACTCGTCGGGCGGCGCGGGAGCGACGGTGCCGGCGTCGTCATCGAGAACCCCGCGAACCAGGAGATCGGCATCCTCGTCTCCTCCAGCGCCGACGGCTTCGCCCTCGTGAACGTCACCGTCCGCGGCTTCGAGGACGACGGCGTCCTGCTGTCGGCGGTCGACGGTTTCCTGCTCTCCGGCGTGGCCGCCGTGGATAACGGGGAGTACGGTCTTTTCCCCGTCCAATCGAGCCACGGCATCATCGAGCGTTGTACCGCGTCCCGCCACAACATCGCTTTCGCGAACGTCAACGGCATCGAGATCGAGAATTCGTCGCAGGTGCGGGCGGTCGCAAACGAGACCTACGACAACGTGGCGGGCATCCTCGTCGTGTTGCTGCCGGGGCTCATCGTGAAGACGTCCTCCGACATCCTCGTGGCGGGCAATCGAGTGCACCACAACAACCATGTGAACTTCGCCGAGCCGGGCGGGTTCGAATCGTTCGTGCCGAGCGGGTCGGGAATTCTCATCGTCGGCGCAGACGGGGCCAGGGTCGAACACAACACCGTCTCCGGCAACCAGTTCGTCGGTATCGCCGTAGGGAGTACCCTGCTGCTCGGCGCCCTCGCCGGCCTGCCGCCAGAAGCATTCTCCGACATCGAGCCCAATCCGGACCAGGTGGTGATCCGGCACAACCAGGTCACGGGCAACGGGACCGCGTCGCCGATCCCGTTCCTCCCCGCGGTGGACCTGTTGTGGGACGGCTCGGGGGCAGGAGACTGCTGGGGCGGCAATCGCTTCATCACCAGCTTCCCTGATCCGTTGCCGGCGTGCGCGCGTTGACCGGTTCCGGACGTGTTGCGCGCTCACTTCACAGGCGTCGCCTGACACAGCCGCTGGACCTCGGGCTGGACGACCTGATCCACATAACCCATCAGCGTCTCGAACGATCGGCAGGCGCGCGGGGCGATGGTGCTGTCTCTAGAGGCCGCCGCGACGCGGGCCATGTCCAGCCGCAGCGGCCAGAGCGACGCGACCAGCTCGAGCGGCACGCTCAGGACGGCGTAACGCCGCGTCGCGCCATCCCAGAGCCGGAGCGCGCGTGTCGTGTCCCGGCGTGCGAGGGCATCGCGAGCCTCGAGGTCCGCGGCGAGACTCGCCGGCAGTGGGCCCCGCTTCCCGGCGGCGAGCCGGGCTAGCGCGGCGGCGTGACGCGAGCGGTCGACCCCGAGCCGCGCGAGCAGCCAATGGGCGACGGCGTCGGTGTCGGCGGCCGCGTCGAGGCGCGCCCGCACGCGCTCTGCGGCGCTGTGCCAGTCGCCCAACGCCGGCAAACCGGTCGCGTGTGCGAGCAGGACCCACAGGTCTCGCTCCCGTCCGGCCGAGCCTCCGGTCGCCCGCGCAAGGCGCAGGCGGGCACTATCTGCCCACCCCGCCGCGAGATCGGCGGCGACGCCCATGCGGAGGATACGGGCCCGCTCCGCGTCCGTGGCGCCGCGCTGCTCGAGGCAGCGAAGGACCACGCGCGCCGGTCCGGTCCGCTGCACCGGCGTTCCGAATTCCGCGGCCTGGAAGGCGAGGTACTCTAATGCCAGGAAGGAGTGCCGGCACACCGTGCGCAGCAGCGCCAGCTGGGCCGGAGCGGAGCCGAGGATGAGTGTGTCGGCGATGCCCACTGCTTCCGCCACCACGGACGTCGAGTCGATACGCAAGTAGCGGTGAATAAGGTCCGCGGTCTCGCGCCGGTCGCCGCCCTGGTGGGCCAGCGAGATCAAGTGTGCGATGGCTGGCGAGAACCGCGGATCGAGATCGAGAACCCGGTTGAACGCGACCCCGGCCTCGCCGACCGTCTCGTCGAACAGGCCGGCGAAGTGATAGTAGAACTCGCCGAGCACATACCACGCCTGGGAGTAGGTCGGTGCCTGCTCGGTGGCGCGCTTGAATCGATCGAGCGCTGCCAGGCCGTCGCCTTCGGCGAGGAGCCGGGTGAACCCGTCGAGCAGCAGGCTGTCGGCCGGGGAAAGTCCTCCCAGGTGCACCAGCGCCCCTCGCAGCGCGGCGCCGAAACCCTGCTCTGTCGGGTCCACCTGCGCGGCGACGAGCGCGAGCCGCAGCCGCCCGATCGCGAATCCGGAGTCCGCACGAATAACCCGGGTGTACTCGTCGCGCGCCGTGCGGTAGTCGCCCCGACGGAACGCGGCTTCGGCGTTCAAGTACGCGGCCAGCGCCTCGGGGCCGCCGTTCGGGAGCGTGGCGTCCGCGCCAGGCGTGAACTCGGGGTACAGCCCGGCCCACACGCGGTCCATCACCTCCGACTCCTCGGCGCCGACGCGTCCCTCCGCCTTCGCGCTGCGCCGGGCCCGGCCGCCCTCGTAGAGTGTCGCCTGGAGCGTGACCGTCGGCCCTACGTAGGCGACGCTCCCCTGCACGAAGAACTTCGCCCCGAGGCGACAGGCGAGGGCCTGCGCCTCTTCGTTCGACGGGTGCTCGCTCGCGATCTGCGCGACCACCCGGCCGAAGGAGACGACCTCGGTGAGGCGCTCCACGGGGCGGAATCGGGAGATGAAGTACTCCGGGAGCTGCGTCGCCGGATAGGGTGGCGTGCCCAGGACGGCGAACGGCATCACCGCGAGGCGTGCCGGCGCGTCGCGCGGCAACCGGCAGGCCTCGTGAGAGCCGAGCAGGAAACGAAGAGCAACGGCGCCCCCCACCGCGAGGACCCCCGCCGCCGCCCACGGGCGCCACGGCCGGACCTCCGCGCGCCCGAGGGCGCCGAGCC
>Ga0209237_1000603_pt1 | contig 20663 bp, 20 predicted proteins | sample GraSoi013_1_40cm_2_FD_185820 | JGI IMG/M metagenome (GOLD analysis project Ga0209237, IMG submission 185820) | Grasslands soil microbial communities from the Angelo Coastal Reserve, California, USA - Sample 10_02_2013_1_40cm (SPAdes) (version 2) | ecosystem: Environmental > Terrestrial > Soil >... | reverse complement strand
GAAGTGATGGCCGCGAACTTGACGCTCACGGCGGGAGCCTCGAGCGTCGAGGCGACGATCGCCGGCTCGAGCCTCAGCGATCAAATCGATCGGCTGCTCGACGTGACGGCCGACGTGCTGCTCCACCCATCGTTTCCCGAAGAGGAGCTCGCGCGGTACAAACAGCGCACGCGCGCGCAGCTGATGCAGCAGCGTGCGAATCCCAATTTCCTCGCGGCCGAGATGTACAGCCGCGTGGTGTACGGCGCGCATCCAGCCTCGCGGTTGTCGTCGTCGGTCGCCGCGCTGGATCGCGCGACACGAGACGGGCTGACGTCCTTTCACCGCGCGCACTACGTACCGGATCACGCCGCCATGGCGGTGGCGGGCGACATTTCAGTGGCGGAGGCGCGCAAGCTCGTCGAGGCCAAGTTCAGTGCCTGGACGAAAACCGGCGCCGCTGCGCCGGCCGTCTCCGATCCGTCGGCGCTCGCCGGCTCGAAGATCCACTTCATTGGGCGGCCGAATTCCGTGCAGACGACATTGATCGTCGGCACCCAAGCGATCGCGCGGACCAATCCGGATTACGACGCGCTGCAGGTGATGAATCGAGTGATCGGCGGCGGGCCGACCGGCCGGTTGTTCATCCACTTGCGCGAGGAGAAGGGCTACACCTACGGGGCGGGCAGCGCGCTGAACGCGGCCATGTTCCGCGGCGACTGGTCCGCGTCGACCAGCGTGCGCACCGAAGTGACCGAGCCGGCACTCAACGATCTGCTCGCGGAAATCGGTCAGCTTCGCGATCAGCCGGTGTCGGATCAGGAGCTTGCCGACGCCACACGCGCGATGGTTGCGTCCTTCGCGTTGTCGCTCGAGTCGCCGGCGCAGTTGCTGAACTATCACGTCACGCGGTGGCGGTACAAGCTGCCGGCGGATTACTGGGACAAGTATCCGGACCGGATCTCGGCGGTGACGACGGCGCAGATCCAGGCGGCCGCGCGAAGGTACCTGCTGGCCGAGCGGATGCAGATTGTCGCGGTCGGCGACCCCGCGAAAGTCGCCGACACGCTCAAGAAGCTCGGTGAAGTGGAGATTTACGATGCCAACGGAAAACGCATCTCGTCGTCGTTCTGAAGACAACAGGCAACGCAGAGACCGCAGAACCCGCAGAGAAAACCAGCTCTGCGTGTTCGGCGTGTTCTGCGTTGTACGTTCGTGATCAGAAGCGCCGGAGCGTGATCGAGCCGTCACCCGTGCGGACGCGCACGTTCGGGCCACCGGAACCGAGCCGGCCGCGGACATTGTTCCGGCTAATTTTTCCGCTGACGTTCGACAGCGTGATGTCGTTCATGCGGATGCCGCCATCGCCGGTGTGCGCGTCGAGCTCGCCGTTGAAGCCGTCGGGCAATTCCAGCGTCACCGATCCGTCGCCGGTCACGATGTCCCAATCGGACTCCGGCGCGCTGCCCGCGTCGGCGTGAATCGTCACGTTGCCGTCGCCAGACCGCGCGCGGACGCTCGTCATCTTTCCGCTTGCGGTCACGCTGCCGTCGCCCGTGTCCACGTCGAGTGCGCCGTTGACGCCCTCCAGTTTGATGGGGCCATCGCCGGTATGCGCTCGCACGTCTCCGGCGAGGTTCCGGCCTCGAATGCTGCCATCGCCCGTCCGCAGCTCGAGGCGGCCGGAGATGCGGTCCACGTCAATTGAGCCGTCGCCGCTCCTGGCCGCGATGTTCGCGGTCGCCGGCACGGAGACGATGAGCTTCGCCGATCGCGAGTAGTTGAAGTGGATGCCGAAGCCACTCGTCTTCTGCGTCTTGACGTCGACGGTCACCTGATTGCCCTTCTGGTCCGCGTGAATCTCGATCGTCGCGGCCGCTTCCTTCGAGGTCGCGCGCTTCTCGATGATCACCTCGACCTCGGGCTTGTCCCACGCACGAATCTCAATCGCGCCGTCGAAGGTCGACAACACGACGTCCGGCGTCCCGCTGGTCGAGAAGCGCTTTTCCTCGCGCTCGACGTACTTGTTGAAGTCGGCGCCGTCCAGGTTGATGCAGCCAGCGCCGACGAGCAGCAGCACGAAGGAGCCAACGACGAACGTTGAGCGCAAAGCCATGACGACAGCCTCCCGCCGCTTAGACGGCCATTCCGAACCGCGAGTTCTCAGTTCAACGTTCTCAGTTCAAAGCGCTTAGTTCTCAGTTCTCGTGTACACGAGCTGCCCGCCGATGTACGTTTGGACGACTGAAAACATCGCGTCTAGGATGACCAGATCGGCGGCTGCCTCGGGCGCGAGCACGCCGTGACCGACGAGCCCGAGCTCGCGCGCCGGCGTCGTCGCGCAGAGCGTCACGGCGTCGATGAGCGAGAGACCGATCCGCCCCACCAGCGTCTGAAACGCGCCCTCCATCGTCAGCGTGCTGCCGGCGAGCGTCCCGTCGTCGAGCATCGCGGCCGAGGAGCCGGCGGTGATCGTCTGGCCGCCGAGCCGTGCGCGCGACCCGACCGGTAGACCGGAGACCGCCGTCCCGTCCGTAATGGCCAACACACGCGCGGGGTGCTTGGCGGCGATGGCGGTGCGCACCATGGCCGGATGCACGTGATAGGCGTCGCAGATGATTTCCGCCGCAATCTCGTCGCTCTGCAGGACGGCGCCCGCGAGCCCCGGCGCCCGATGACCAAGCGGCGGCATGCGATTGAAGAGATGCGTGGCATGCTTCGCGCCCGCGCCGATCGCTTCGAGCGCCTGATCGTAGGTGGCCGCCGAGTGCCCGAGCGAGACTCGCGAAATTCGCGCCGCGAGCCATCGAATCAGTTCGAGTCCGCCGTCCAGCTCCGGCGCGACGGTGACGATGCCGACGTCGGGTGCGGCGCGCTCGATCTCGCGAAGGATGTCGACCGCGGTGAACTCGCCGTCTGGACGCGAATCCTCAGTCGGCGCGCGCAGGCAGCGCGGCGGCTGCGCGCCCGCGTATGCCGGATTGATGAAGTTGCTCTCGAGATGCGCCGGCAGCACGCGCGCACCACGCGGCTCGGGATTCTGGCGCGCGCGCCGCACCTGATCGAGCACGCGACGCAGAGCCTCCGGTGCGCACGCGACGGTCGTCGGACAGAACGCCGAGACGCCGTAGCGCGGGAGCTCGGCGGCGATCTTCGCGATCGAGTCCCCGCCGGGCCGATCGTCGAGCGTGTCGATGCCGTCGACGCCGTGGACGTGCACGTCGATGAACCCCGGCACGATGTAGTGGTCGTGGAACGCGAAGTGCGAGTGCGATCCGACCGACGGCGCATCGGGCCGAATCTCGGCGATGCGCCCGTTTTCGACGACGAGCGTCCCGGGTGAGAGGATGCGGTCGGGCAGCACCAGCGCGGCGCCCGACAGGACGATCACTGGAGCGCCGCGGCGGCGAGACGCGCCGCACCGATGGCAGGCGCTTCGTCGCCGAGCGCCGCCGGGACGATCGCGAGCGCGTCCATCATCGCGCGCGGCAGCCGGCGCGCGATTTCCGCGCGCAGCAGCTCGAGCAGCAGATCGCCGGCGGACGCCATGATGCCGCCGAGCACGAGCATGTCGGGATCGGCGACGACCACGAGATTGGCCGCCGCCATGCCGAGGTACTTCGCCGTATCGCGCACAACCGAAATCGACACGCCGTCGCGCTGGCGCGCGGCGTCGAGCACGTGGTCGATGGTGATGCGCGAGAGATCGTCCTCGACGATCTCCTGGATGCGCGACCGATCGCCCGACTTGATGCGCCAGATCAGGCGGCGCACGATGCCGGCGGCGGCGACTTCGGCCTCGAGGCAGCCCATCTTGCGATAGTCCTCGCGCTCGACCGGGTTGAGCGCGAGCCACGCCACCGACCCCGCGCGTCGGCGCGTCCCGGTCATCGGCGCGCCGCCCCGAATGATGCCGCCCGTCGTGTGTTCCCCGACTGCGAAGTAGACAAGATCCTGCACATCGCGGCCCGCGCCGATCCAGGCTTCGGCGACGGCCGCCGCCGTTCCCGACGGTGTCGCGCCAGCCTGCGCGTACGGGCCCGGGTACCGCTGCGCGAGCACCTCGAGGACTGGCGCGATCGCGAACGACTCGGGCGCGGCCGATGCCACGCCGAGCGCCGCGTCGGCCGCAGACCGCGACGTGATCTGCTGAAGCGCGGTTTGCGCGGCCGCCGCGAGATCCACGGGCGAATCGACGACCGCGCGCGCGAGCACCTGTCCCGAGCCGTTCACCGAGACGGCCACGGCCCGCGCGTCCTGGAGCTCGAGACCGAGCATCATTCGGCCTCGCGGCCCCAGTCGGTGTTCACCTGCAGCTTGCGTCCGGCGAGTGGCAGCGGAACCGGATCCTCCGCGGCGTCCGGATGAAACAGCACGCGGTGCACGCGATCGAGCAGCGACGACAGCTGCCGCTCGTCTGGCGCCTGCACGACCAGCACGCCGCCGCCGGCGTGCGGCGGAAACCGTCGATCGTCGAGGTAGTCGCGATCCATCGTCACCAGCGTGCGGCGCAACTGCTGCGCGAGCTGGTAGTGCTTCTCGTCCGGCGCGCGCCGCAGATCGTCCTCCTCGAGCACGAACAGCACGTCCCACTGCAGCCGCGTGCGCATGTGCGCCACGATGCCGGCGGGGACGTTGGCGTCGGCGTAGATTCGCGGCCGCGCCGTCAGCCGTTCTGCGTGCGGCGCAAGTTCGGAGGAGAGAGTACCCATGCAAGTTTGAAGTCTGAAGTCTGAAGTCTGATCGTGTCTTACTTCAGACTTGAGACTTCAGACTTACGCTTCTCCAGAGCCGCCTTTGCTTCACGCGTGAGGTCTGCCACGAGCCGCTCGCGGTGGTGAATCAGCTCTTTGCGCTGGCGCCGTCCGTTGGGGGAGCCGACGGCGTACTCGGCAAAAATCGGGAACGCGATCGTCGAATCGCAGTACGCGACGACTGTGTCCGGCAGCACAGCAGGGTTTACCTTACCCCAGCTGACGGCTTCGGCCGGCGTTGCGCCGGAGAGACCGCCCCACACCACCGAATCCGTGGTGATCTGAATGAAATAGTCGTTGCCGCCCTTCGGGATGCCGTACACCTCCCACAGCGTCGGCTGCGCCTGCAGGTAGAAGTTCTTCGGCGATCCGCCGCCGAGGATGACGCAGCCGTTCATCTTGCCCGCCAGAACGATCGCGCAGACTTCGTTCACGTCCTTGTTGGGATCGATCATCAACCGGCTGCCATTCATGAGCTCGTGATACGCGATGTTCATGCCAATCGAGCTGTCGCCGGGCGACGAGGTGTAGAGGGGCACACCGACGCGCGCGGCACGCGCAACCACCGAGTGCTCGTCGCAGCCGGGAAAGCGCTCCAACAGATCCAGCCCAAGCCGGTAGTGGAACTCCGAGGTCGCGATCGGTTCGTTCAACGTCGATCGGACGATGAAATCGCGGATGTAGGCGTCGGTTTCGAGCAGTACCGTCGCGGGAAAGAGCACGTCGTAGATGCGGATGATGCCGTCTTCGTACAGCTCGACGTCGTTGACGAACGGCGAGCCGCGCCGCAGCGTGAAATTCAGCGCGTAGTGCAGATCGTGATAGAGGTTCGCGCCCGTCGAGATGATGAAGTCGACGAGCCCGCGATCCATCATCTCGATGACGCAACCGCCCAGGCCTGCCGGCGTCATCGCGCCGGCGATCGTGAGGCCGATCGTCGTCTCGTGCTCGGGCGACAGCATCTTCTCGGCGAAGATCTGGCAGGCCTCCGACAAGCGCCCCGCGTTGAACGCCTGAAAGCCTTCATCGACGAGATGCCGGATCTCGGCGCTTCCTTGTGGCCGGTAATATCGAATCGGCTTGCCTGACAGGCGCTGGCGGGCGTGCCCGGGCGATCCGGGGGCGCGATACGGCAAGGAGGTCTCCTTTTTTTACGAAACCTGAATAGCTTAACATCTGCATTTGTGACTGGCGAGCCGGTTTGGCTGTGGTGGTCCCTCGCGGGTGTTGCGGCTATCGCCGTTCTGCTGATCCTGTGGATCTGGTCGAAAGGCCGGCCCTTCGCGTCCGGAGATGTATTTCGCGCGAGCCGCCTGAGCTCGGGCAATCGCCTGTTTCCGACGCAAGTGCTCATTTCGCCGACGAGCGTCGTGCACTACACGCCGCGCTGGATCGGGAAGCAGGAAGAGACGATCCACATGGCGCACGTCGCCTCGGTGAAAATCGATACCGGGATGCTCTTCTCGAACGTGCTCATCGAGACGAGCGGCGGGTCCGAGCCCATCGTCTGCCACGGCCACCGGAAGGGTGACGCGGGACGGATGAAAACCCTCATCGAGCGGTATCAAACGGACTATTACCGCGGGCCTGTCGGCCCGGGTCCCACCGGCCGATAAGCTGAACGCAGGAAATGGACGATTTGACCTTCAGCGCGCGGCGCGCGAGCACCTCCGCCGCGGCGCGAACGGCCGAGCCCGTCGACCTCGAGACGCGGTTCCGGTCCCTCGTGCAGTCACCGCTGCGTGCCGGCATCCTTCGCTATTTGAGCGCCCGACCCGACGAGAGCTTCGACGTCGAAACTCTGATGCAGACGTTCGGACGCCTCAAGCTGGACGTCGACAACTGCGTCCGCGAGCTCGTCGATTTCGGCGTCGCCCAGGTCATTCCGGGCAATCCGATGCGCTACATGGCCGAGCGGCCGGCCAACGAAGCGGTCGTCGATCTTCTCGACCATTTCCTCGAGCGCCGCGCCGCCGTGACGACGGAAGATCAGTCGCCGTCGGTGCAGCGGTTCCGCGAAATGATCGGCCGCGACGAGAAGATGCTGATCGTCTTCGAGTGGATTCGCACCGCCGCAAAATCCGACATCTCGGTGCTCATCCTCGGGCCGACCGGCTCGGGCAAGGAAGTCGTCGCGCGGATGATTCACGAGTTGAGCCGCCGAAGCGTCGCGAAGTTCCAGGCGGTCAACTGCGCCGCGCTGCCCGACACGCTGTTCGAGTCGGAGATCTTCGGCTACGAGAAGGGCGCGTTCACCGGCGCGCACGACCGCAAGCCGGGCCGCCTCGAGCTGGCCAACGAAGGCACGCTGTTTCTCGACGAAATCGGCGACATGTCGCTCATCGCGCAGGCCAAGCTGTTGCGCGTGCTCGAGGAGCGGCGGTTCGAGCGCCTCGGCGGCCACAAGTCGATCTCGGTCGACTTCCGCCTGATCTCGGCGACGAACCGGCCGCTGGAGCAATTCGTGCGTGACGGTCGCTTTCGTGAGGACTTGTATTACCGCGTCAACGCGTTCGCCATTCGCCTGCCGTCGCTCCGCGAACGGCAGGTGGACATCCCGGTGCTCGCACAGCGGTTCCTCGCGCGCTACTGCGCCGCTCAGGGGCTGCCGCTCGACAGCAAGACGTTCTCGCGTGAGGCGCTGGATTTGCTGGTCGGATATCAATGGCCGGGCAACATCCGGGAGCTAGAGAGTACGGTATCGCGCGCCGCGCTGTCCGCACCGGGGCGGGCGATCCGCGCGACCGACGTCGAATTTCTGCACGCCACGTCGACCACGCCGCAAGCGTCCGGCGAACAGATGCCGTCGCTGGCGGAAGCCGAACGGGCCCATATCGTGCGAGTCCTCGAGGCAGTGCAGTGGAACAAGAAGGAAGCGGCGCGGGTGCTCGATATCAGCCGGGGCACCTTATACCGGAAAATTGTCGAGTACCAGCTCGAACCCGAACCTCGGCCGTCCGCGCGCCGGTTGCGCGAAACCGCGACATAGTTCGTCAATTCTCTACCAGACTGTCTCAACCTGTCGTATCATCGGAGCCAATCCGGCTCCCCCAGCTGGGTTTATGAAGGATCTGCCAGTCGCGGCACGGATCTTCGTCGGAACCGTGCTCGCCGCCGGGCTCGTCATCCTGGTCTTGTTTGCGCCGCACAGCATCGGCAACCCGCTGCTGTTTGCGGCACTGCTGTCCTTTTCGGCGCTCGCGTCGGCGCTGAAAGTCAGCCTGCCGCTCGCCACGAGCGGATCGACGATGTCGGTGTCGTACGCCGTCGATTTCGCGGCCCTCCTTCTGCTCGGCGCGAACGAAACGATGATCGTCGCGGCGGCGAGCGCGTACAGCCAGTGCACGTTTCGGACGCAGGCCCGATCCGACGCGTACCGCACGTTGTTCAGCATGGCGTCGCTCGTCGTCACGGTGAAGGCCGCCGGCCTCGTGTATGTCTGGCTCGGCGGCACGCCGCCCGGCACGCCGTTCACGTTGGTCGCGATTCCAAAGCCGCTCGTCGGCGCCGCGACCACGTACTTCGTCTGCAACACCGCGCTCATCGCCACGGCGATTGCGCTCTCGACCAGGCAACCGCTGCTGCGCGTCTGGAACGAAAACTTCCTGTGGAGCGCGCCGAGCTATTTCGTCGGCGCGGGCGCCGCCGCGCTCGCGGCCACGATCTTCGAGGGCGGCGGCTACTGGTTCGCGCTGCTCGCCGCGGCGCCGCCGTACTTCATCTACCGCACCTACAAGGTGTACATGGGCCGCATTCACGATCAGCAGCGGCACGTGCTGCAGGTGTCGGACCTCCATCTCGCGACGATCGAAGCGCTCGCGCTCGCCATTGATGCCAAGGATCAAACCGCGCAGAGCCACATCCGCCGCGTGCAGGTGTACGCCGCGGGGCTCGCGCGATCGCTCGGCATGACCGACAACGAGATTCAAGGCGTCAAGACGGCCGCGCTGCTGCACGACATCGGCAAGCTCGCCGTCCCCGAGCACATTCTCTCGAAGCCGGGACCGCTGACGCAGGAAGAATTCCAGAAGATCCGCATTCATCCGCAGGTCGGCGCCGAGATCATCAGCGGCGTGCCGTTCCCGTATCCGGTCGCACCGCTCATCCTCAGCCACCATGAACGCTGGGACGGCAAGGGCTATCCCGCGGGCCTGAAGGGCGAAGAGATTCCGCTCGGCGCGCGGATTCTCTCGGTCGTCGACTACTTCGATGCGCTCATGTCCGAGCGGCCGTACCACAAGGCGATGAGCCTCGAGGCCGCGCTCGGCCTGCTCCGCCAGGAAGCGAGTAAGGCGCTCGACCCGCGCGTCGTGCAGACCTTCATCGACATGTATCCGTCGCTGACCGCAGAAGCCGAAGCGAGCCAGCAGCCGGCCAGAAAACTGACGCGTGTCGCCGAAGAGGCGCCGAGCGCGCAGCCGGCGGTCGGCCTGGTCAACGATGCGTCGGTCCGCACGAACGTGTTCCAGGACATCGCGCTCGCGCACCGCGAGATTTACGCGCTGTACGAGATCGCGCAGGCCATGGGCAGCAGCCTCGGCGTGTCCGACACGATGGCGCTCATCTCGTCGAAGTTGAGCAACATCGTCCCGTTTTCCTGCTGCGCGCTCTTCCTCTACAGCGACGAAAGCGAAACGCTGCGCTGCCGCTTCGCGACCGGCGTGGAGTCGGAAACCATCCAGCAGCTCACGATTCGCAACGGCCATGGCCTGACCGGCTGGGTCGCGCGCAACCGCCGTCCGCTGGTGAACGCGCGACCGAGCGCCGACCTCGAAGCGGCGGGCATGCCGTCGGATCGCACGCGCTGCACTCCGCGCTCGTGTGCCCGCTCGTGTTCAACGAGCGCTTCATCGGGACGATCTCGGTCTACCACACCGAGCCGTCGGTCTACACCGACGACCACCGCCGGCTGCTCGATCGCATCTCCGAGCAGGCCGCCGCGGTCATCTACAACTCGATGGTGTTCGAGCAAACGCAGGAAGATTCGCTGACCGATCCGCTGACCGCGCTGCCGAACACGCGCTTCATGTTCATGCACCTGACGCGCGAGCTCGCGCGCGCCGACCGCTTGAAGTCGGAAGTGTCGCTGCTCGTGATGGACCTGGACAGCTTCAAGGACATCAACGACACGTACGGCCACCACGTCGGCGATCGTGCGCTGCGCGAGGTGGCCGGGGTGCTGCGCGCGGCGATTCGTCCGTACGACATCTGCGTCCGCTACGCGGGCGACGAGTTCATCGTCGTGCTGTCAGGCTGCGGCGGCGAGGAGGCGGAACGGAAGCGTCTCGAGCTCCAGCGCGCCGTCGACAACCTGCAATTCGAGCCGCGGCCTGGGAAGATGCTTCCGCTGGCGATCAGCGTCGGCGCGGCGATCTTCCCGCACGACGGCGACTCGTACGAGACGCTGCTCGCCACGGCCGACAGCCGCATGTACCGCGACAAGACGCGGCGCAAGCGTCACGGCGCGGGACACGACGAGCCGCCGCCGCGCAGCGGCACGCACAGCCTCTCCGACGTCGATCTGTACAAAGCGGCGATTGGCATTCTCTGAACTTAGAACTAACAACTCAGAACTCAGAACTGAACTCCGGAACCTTGAGTTCTGAGTTCTAAGTTCTGAGTTCTGAGTTCTAAGTTTCGTCGTCGACCCAGTCGGGCGCGACGCCAGTCAGGCCGGTCCAGAGAATCGCGAGGCCCGTCGCCCCGACGACGAGCGCAAGGCCTTCCATCCACCACGCGTCGAAGCGGCCGCTGAATTCGATCCAGGCGGCGGGAATCACCAGCGCAAGACCGACGGCGATCGCGAGGGCGCGGCGGCGAACCAGTCGCAAGAGCATGCCTCGGACGCGGCGCAGCGCCATCTTTTCTCACTTCGCGTGGGGCCCCACCCCCACGCCAGACACGCTCGCGCCGTGGCGCTCGCGTGTATCCAGAACAGAACGTCACCGTCGGCGCCGGAGTTCCGTAAGCGCGATAGCATATCTGCTCTGTGTTGCTGACCCTCCCGATCCGTGAGGTGCTGACAGCGACGCCGCGCGCGCGGATCCTGCGGCTGGACCTCGGCGGTCAGCCGTTCGACTATGCCGCCGGTCAGGCGGTGATGATTGGAAGGCACGGTCAGGAGCACCGGAAGCCGTATTCGATTGCGGCGGCGCCGGAAGACGCGCGGCGCGACGACTGGCTGGAATTACTCGTCGGCGTCGACGCGAACGGGCAGCCGGGGCCGCATCTCGCGCTCGAGCCCGGCACCATGGTCGACGTCGACGGCCCGTTGGGGACCTTCACCTTTCCCGCCGATCCGCTGGAGCCCCGGTTCGTGTTCATCGCCGGCGGCACCGGCATCGCGCCGCTGCGCGCGATGCTGCGGCACGCGCTCGCGATTCCGCACCGTGACATCGGCCTGTTCTACAGCGCCCGGACGCCGGACGAGTTCGCGTTCGAGCCGGAGTTTCGCGCGATGGCGCGGTCGGGAACGATCGCGCTGCGCCAGACGGTGACGCGCGCGAATCAAACGGACTGGAGCGGCGCGCGCGGACGTCTGGATCGCGCCGCGCTCAGCGAGCTCATACACGACCCCGCGACGCTGTGCTTCGTCTGCGGGCCGCCGGCGCTCGTCGCGGAGATGCCGGCGCACCTCGGCGCGCTCGGCATCCCACGCGAACGGATTCGGATGGAGGAGTGGGGCTGACCGTTTAACCGCCGGTCTGCAGCGTCGACCTCACGTCCTTCACGCCGGGCGTCTTCCGCGCGACTTCGATTGCGCGCGCTTCTTCTGCCCGGTTCCTCACCGTTCCCGAGATCGTCACGACGCCGTTGGTCGTGCTGACGTCGATCTTCGTCGCGCCGACCTGCTGATCGTTGAGCAGCGCGGTTTTCACTCGCGCCGTGATCGTCGCATCGTCCATGGCGCCGGCCGCGTCCATGGTCCGAATCGAGGTGCCGCCGCATGCGGGAAACGCGCACGCCGCCAGACACACGAGAAGCAAGAATCTTGGAATCATGGCGCTGATGCGGTGCAACAAGTGGACCGTCTCTGCTGATTACTACTAGCCACAACGAGCTTCGACGTGATTTTGAGGCCGCGACAACGGAGCGGCCTGCTAGCAAGCTCGAGAAGACACGCCGTTTAGATGCCGCCGCTGACGTGAAACCCGCTGTCGACCATCAGGATTTCGCCCGTAATCGCGCGGGCCGCGGGGCTGAGCAGGAACGTCGCCGCGTCGGCGATCTCGGCCAGCTCGACGTTGCGCCGTAGCGGCGCTCGCTCGCGATATACCTGCAGGATGCTCGAGAAGCCGGAGATGCCCGACGCCGCCAGCGTCTTGATGGGCCCGGCGGAGATTGCATTGACGCGGATGTTCTGCGGACCGAGATCGGCGGCGAGATAGCGGACCGACGACTCGAGCGCCGCTTTCGCGACGCCCATCACGTTGTAGTTCGGAAAGACGCGGTGGCTGCCGATGAACGTCAGCGTCAGCACGCTGCCGCCGCCGCGCTTCTCCATCAGCGGCGCGACCGCGCGGGTCAGACCGATGAGCGAGTAGGTGCTGACGTCGAGCGCCACGCGAAAGCCCTCGCGCGACGTCTGCACGAACGGATTCGACAGCTCGGGCTGCGGCGCGAACGCCGCGCCGTGCACGAAGAAGTCGAGGCCGCCGAACTCACGATCGAGCGTCACGGCCAGATCCGCGATCTGCTGATCGCTCGCCACGTCGCACGGCGCGACCAGCGGATTCGCGAGCTTCGCCGCGAGCTCGCGGACGTTCTCTTCGAGCCGCTCGCTCGGATACGTCAGCGCAAGGCGTGCGCCGGCAGCAGCCGCCGCCTGCGCAATCGCCCACGCGATCGACCGCTTGTTCGCCACGCCGACGATGAGGCCGTGCTTGCCGGACAGATCGGACATAGGTGTCAGGCTGAGGGCTGAGAGCTGACAGCCGGGAGCTGAACGCTATTTCGACCGCTTGCGTCCGGGCGGGCCGTGGCGGCGCGCGACGCGCGGCATGTTGCCCTGCGGCGGCCGGCCGCCGCCCTGCCGCATGCCGCCACGCGGAGGACCGCCCGTCATATTCCCGTTCGAGCGGCTGCCGAATGGCTGCTGCTGACCGCCGCGCTGATGACGCGGACGGAAGCGATTCGGGCGCCCGCCAGGCTGCCGGATGGTGAATTCGGGAATGGGCCGCGTGGGCGGAGGCTGCCCTTCCGGGCGCGGAAGGGAGGCGCGAATCAGCGGGCGGTGAACCGGCCCGTCTTCTTCTACAGGCTCGAGTGACTCGCCGTCAGGCTCGAGTGACTCGCCCTGAGGCTCGATCGACTCGCCCTGAGGCTCGATCGACTCGCCCTGAGACTCGATTGGCTCGCTCTCACGCTCGAGTGACTCGCCGTCAGGCTCGAGCGACTCGCCTTCTTGATCGACGGACTCAGCTTGCGGCTGGTTGTCAGCCGCCTGCGCGGCGATCGGTGCGCTCGCGCCGCTGTCAGTTTCGAGATGTGGGTCGCCAGCCTCGCGCTCTTCGTGCGGGCTTTCGAGAGGCTCCTGCGCGTCATTGTGATTGTGGCCGTTGTTGCCCGCCTCTTCGTGCGCGACGCGCTTGGGACCGCCGGCGAGCACCTGCGAATACAAGGCCGCAGGCGTCTCCGCTTTGCGCCGCTGGCGCGGCACTTTCGCGTGCTTGTATTCGTGCTCCGCGTCGCACGTCGTGCAGCGCGTCTGCTTGACGTCAGGCCCGATCATCGCCACGACGGCATGGTTGGTCACACGCCGCTCGCGTGGACAGTAATCGTCCAGAATGTCACCAAGCCGAAGCTGGCGCTGCTGCATCAACGCTCCCGAAGTATCACCGTTGGCGGGGAGAGGAAAAACGAAAGGCGGGGGCCATCTTAGCAGAGCTAACGCGCCCCGTCCAGCCAGCGCTGAACCTCCGTCAATCGGGCCTCGACCGCCGCAGGCGCCGTCGACTGCGGAGTTTGCTTGGCGGCAACTGATACGCGGGGCGTCACACGCGTGACGACGTCCGCCTCGAACCGCTCGCTGGCGGCGCGCCATTCCTCGAGCGACAACGACTCGAAATCACGGCCGTCCGCGATCAGCTTGCGAACCAGCGCGCCGACAATTTCATGCGCGCGACGGAATGGCACTCCGCGGCCAACCAGGTAGTCCGCAACATCGGTCGCCAGGAGCAAGCCCGATGCCGCGGCCGCCGCCCGTTCCCGATTGAGCGTCAGGCCGCTCACGACGGATCGGACGACGAAAAGACATCCGCTCAACGTGTCTTCCGCACCGAAGACGGCCTCTTTGTCTTCCTGGAGATCTTTGTTGTAGCCGGTCGGCAGCCCCTTGATGGTCGTCAGCAGTCCCACCAAGTGGCCAATCGCGCGACCGGATTTGCCCCGCACGAGCTCCAACGGGTCGGGGTTTTTCTTCTGCGGCATCATGCTGCTGCCGGTGCTGAGCGCATCCGACAGCTCGAAGAAGCGATGCTCGTCGCCGCACAAGATGATGAGGTCCTCCGCCAGCCGGCTGAGATGCACCATCGTCATCGCGCACGTATAGAGGAACGTCGCCGCGAAGTCGCGATCTGACGAGGCGTCCATGCTGTTCTCGACCACGCGCGAGAAACCGAGGTCGCGAGCGAGGGCCTCGACGTCGATGCCGTAGGCGGTGCCGGCAACGGCGCCGCTGCCGAGCGGCAGGGCATCCGTTTCTTCCAGCGCGCCATTGAGGCGCGCATGATCGCGCCTGAGAGGGGCGGCGTGCGACAGGAAAAAGTGCGCGACGAGGACCGGCTGTGCCGGCCGGAAATGCGTGAACGACGGCATCAGCGCATCGCCGGCCGCGGCGGCCTGCTGCGCCAGCGCGTCGACCACGCCGGCGACCGCGCGCTGCAGGAGCGGGATCCGCCGCCGCAGGTAGAGCCTGAGATCGAGCGACACCTGCTCGTTGCGCGACCGGCCTGTATGCAGCCGCCGCCCGGCATCGCCGAGCCGCTCGACGAGCACGCGCTCGACAAAGCTGTGCACGTCTTCGTCGGGGCCGTCGACCCATGCCGGATTCGATCGTCCTTCGTCGAGGATCGCCGTCAACGTCTGCTCGATCTGGCGCGCCTCGTCGGCCGGCAGCACACCCGCCTTTGCCAGCGCCCGCGCCCATGCGACGCTGCCCGTCACGTCGTCTTCGAAGAAACGGCGGTCGAAGCGGAACGAGGATCCCCACTCGAGTGTGGCAGCGTCGGGAGCATTCTCGAACCGACCAGACCACAGCGTAGTCATCAGCCTCCAGTCAACAGTCGAGTCGCAGTCGCCAGTCAGGCTTTCGCCGTGGCGGTGAAGATCAGCTTGCGGACCGGCGTCGCGACGCCGGCGTCGGCGGCTGACGCGCGGCGGTCCACGATCGCGCAGTCGCCCTTGAACAGCTCGAGGCGAACGACGCCGCTGACACCGCCCTGGACCTTGTCGACGTACGCCTCCAGCGCCTCGCGCAGCGGCGTGAACCACGATCCCTGCTCGATGATGTCGGCGAGCTGACGGCTGACGCTCCGCGAAAAGGCATCGGCCTGCCCGGTGATGGTCAGCGTCTGCAGGTCCTTGTGCGCGGCGTGCAGCACGATGGCTGCGGGAGATTCGAGCGCGTCGCTGCGGCCGACGCCGTGAGCGCCGGCGATGATGTCGAGGCTGCCCACCAGATCGACGAGCGGCATCGCGATGCCGTTGATGGCCGCCGGCGCGCCGCGGGTGAACGTGATGTCGACAAACGCGGGCTCGTCGGGACACTCGCCAGGCGATTTCGCCGCGACGCCGAGGCGGTCGAACGCTCCAGTCTGCGCGTGTGCGAGCACCGGCACGTCGGGCGAGAGCATGATGACGTCAATCGCCGGGCCGAGCGCTCGCACGGCCAGGCTGATCTGCGGATCGCCGGCCCGCGCTCCGTGCGCGACCGCTGAGGTCTGCTCGATGGCGGCAATCTCGACGAGCTTCTGCGCGATGAGCGGGCGGCTGAGCACGTTCGCTCGCGACCGGCGGTCGTCGTACAGCGCATCGGCCTTCAACGCGGGGATGAGATAGTGCCGGGCGAATTCGTCGCGCACGTCGAGCACGTGCGCGCGGATGGCGCCGAGCGCCAGGGCGCGGTCGCGCGCAGCCTCGAGATCGCCGCCCTGCCCGATATCCAGCGTGAGCGCGACGACTTCGGCGGCATAGGTTTCGGCCAGCCACGGGATTGCCGTCGAGCTCCGCACACCGCCTGAGTACGCAAGGACGATTCGTTGCATCTCTTAGCCCTCAGCTCTTAGGGTCGCGAAATTACCGCCGCAACATCTCCACCACAGCGGACCCGGAGGACAGGAGGTTCAAACCTGACGACAGAGTACATTGCCTCTGTGTCCTCCGTGGTGGCGAGTTGTCATGCTGCAGCGCGCTCTTAGCCCTTCTCAGGGGTTCACTCTGACGAATACTCCTTCAACCGTTTCACCAACGCCGCCGCGCCGCGCGCGCCGCGCGCGATGACGAGAATCGTGTCGTCGCCCGCGATGGAGCCGACCTCTTCGGGAAGCTGCGCGCGATCGATCGCCTCGGCGAGCGCCTGCGCCTGTCCGCGGCCGGTCCGAATGACGACGAGCTGCTGCACGCGTTCGACGTTCCGCAGGAACGCGGCGACCGCGCGCTCGAGCGCCGTGAGCGCCGTCTCCGGATTCGGCGTGTCCACGCCCGGCCGCTGGTAGGCGCCGTCGCCCGAGCGCTTCACCAGACCGAGCTCCTTGATGTCGCGCGAAATGGTCGCCTGCGTCGCCTCGAAGCCGCGCTGATGGAGGCGGCGGCGCAGGAGCTCCTGGCTCTGGAGCGCCTCGCGATCGATCAGTTCGAGGATGATGGCTTGCCGGCGCGCTTTCATCAGAGCGAGCGATGAGTATACATCGATTTTTGTTGATCGAAATCATTACTTTGTGTATAAGTATGCTTCCCGATGCATAGTGCCGTCCAGCCCGTTCGCGCGGCCCCGGCGTCACGCTCACACGGCGCGACACCGTCGCCCGCGGCGCCGGTGTCGCCGACGAAGATCGCGATTGCAGGCGCCACCGGATACACCGGTCAGGAGCTGCTGCGCCTGCTCGCGCGTCATCCATCCGTGCAGATCACCGCGGCGACGTCCTCGGGCTCGACGTCGGCCTCCGCGCGGAAGCTGCCGGCGCTGACGCGCGTCTGGAACGGGACCATCACGCCGCTCGCGCCCGAGACGCTCGCGCGCGACGCGGAGATCGTGTTCCTCGCGCTCCCCGATTCGGCGGCGGCCGAGATCGCGCCCTCGCTCGTCGACGCCGGCGTTCGCGTCATCGATCTGTCGGGCGCCTTCCGGCTGCGCGACGCGGACGTGCGGGCGCGGTGGTATCCCGAAACGCACCGGCTGCCGGCAGGCGTCGCGTACGGGCTGACGGAGCGCGAGCGCGACGCGGTGGCGCGCGCGCCGCTCGTGGCGAATCCGGGCTGCTATCCGACGGCGACCCTCCTCGCGCTTGCGCCGCTCGCGGATGCCGGGTTGCTCGTCGCCGGCGCCGACGTCATCGTCGACGCCAAATCCGGCGTGTCGGGCGCCGGCAAGACGCCGTCCGAGCGGACGCACTTCTCGGAGTGCCACGGCAGTCTCTCGGCATACGGCGTGTTCAATCACCGGCACGGCGCTGAAATCGAGGAGGGCGTCGGACGCACCGTGACGTTCACACCGCACCTGGTGCCGCTCGACCGCGGCATCCTCTCGACCATCTACGTCCGCGTGCCGCCGGGCACGACCGAGGAGGCGATCGGCGATGTGTTCGAGCGCGCGTACAAGGACGCGACGTTCGTACGGCTGGTCGGATCGTCGCTCCCGGAAATCAAGCACGTCGCGCACACGAACTTCTGCGACATCGGCTGGCGCGTCGATCCGTCGGGCCGCGCGATCCTCGTCTCGGTGATCGACAACCTGCTGAAAGGCGCGTCGGGGCAGGCCGTGCAGAACATGAACGTGATGCTGGGTCTCGACGAGCGGACGGGTTTGTTGTGATCGCGAAGCTCTCCACCACGATCGTCAAGCTCTCCGCCACGATCGTGAAGCTCTTCACCACGGGGGACACGGAGGACGCGGAGGTAAAAACGTACAAGACCGATCGTCCGTGTCCCCCGTGTCCTCTGTGGTGGAGAGTTTTGACAGAGTGGAGCGTGACGTGGCGGTGACGTCCGCGCGTCCCCTAGTCCTGAAGCTCGGCGGCGAGCTCCTCGAGGATCGCGGCAATCTCGCGGCTGTGGTCGCCGGCGTGGCTTCGATCGTCAAGTCGGGCGCGCCCGTCGTGATGATCCATGGCGGCGGGAAAGAGATCGACGCGGCGCTCAAGCGCGCCGGCATCGAGACGCGTCAGGTCGACGGCCTGCGCATCACTGACGAAGCGACACTCGACGTGGTCGTCGCGGTACTGGCCGGCGCGGTGAACACGCGGCTGGTCGCGGCGCTCAACGCGGCGAAGGTGAGCGCCGTGGGATTGACGGGCGCCGACGCGAGCTGCGGCCTGTCGGACCAAGCGGCCCCGCATCGCGCGGTGGATGGCCGGCTGGTGGATCTCGGGCGCGTGGGCGTGCCGTGTGGCGACACCGACATGCGGCTGCTGCAGACGCTGATGAAGGACGGCTTCGTTCCCGTGCTCGCGTGCATCGGCATGGGGCGCGAGGGTCAGTTGTTCAACGTCAACGCCGATACATTGGCTGGGCATCTCGCGGCGCGGCTCGGCGCACGGCGACTCGTGATGGCGGGAACGACCGCCGGAGTCCTCGGCGACAACGGCGCGACACTCCCGGTGCTCGACGCGCCGGCCATCGCGGCGCTCGTCGCCCAAGGCACCGCGACCGCGGGGATGATCGCGAAGCTGCGCGCGTGCGAGCACGCGCTCGCGAACGGCGTCGACGAAGTGGTGATTGTGGACGGCCGCACCGAGTCGGCGCTCGTCGCAGCGGCGAACAGCGACGCGCCGAGCGTGGCGACGCGGATCACGGGCAGGCCTGAAGGCCTGCGCTACCGAAGCATGAGCACCGGCGAGATCGACTGTCTTGGACGTTCTGTTCTGGATACGCGCGAGCGCTGCGGCGCGAGCGTGTCAGCGAGCGGGGGTGGGGCCCCGCGAGAGATAAAAAAATGACGATGGTCCTTGACGACGTGATCGCGCGCGAGTCGCGGCATGTGCTCCAGACGTATCGCCGCAACGCGGTGACGTTCGTCCGCGGGCAGGGCGTGCGACTCTGGGACGCGGACGGCCGCGAGTACCTCGACCTGCTGTCGGGCATCGGCGTCGCCGCGCTGGGACATGCGCACCCGGCGCTGACGCGCGCGATTACGGAACAAGCGCAAACGCTGCTGCACACGTCGAACCTGTTCTATCACCCGTATCAGGGGCAGCTCGCGGAGCGATTGGCGAACCTCTCGGGGCTGCAGCGCGCGTTTTTCTGCAACAGCGGCACCGAAGCGGTCGAAGCGTGCCTGAAGTTCGCGCGCCGCTACTGGCACACGAAGGGCGAGCCGCGCGCCGAGTTCATCGCGCTCGAGGAATCGTTTCACGGCCGCACGTTCGGATCGCTCTCGGTCACATCCGACGCGCATTACCGCGCGCCGTTCGAGCCGCTGCTCCCGACCGTCAAGTTCGTGCCCGTCAACGAACCGAATGCGATCAAGGCCGCGGTGACGCGATCGACCGCCGCCGTCATCGCCGAGCCGGTGCAGGGCGAAGGCGGCGTCCGTCCGCTGACGCCGGCGTTCGCGGCGGCCATTGCCGAAGCGTGCTCCAAGACGGGCGCGCTGCTCATCGCCGACGAAGTGCAGAGCGGACTCGGGCGCACTGGGTATCCGTTCTACTTCGCCGCGCTCGGCCTCAAGCCGCATCTCGTGGCGGTCGGCAAGGCGCTCGGCGGCGGCGTGCCGATCGGCGCGACGCTCGTCAGCCAGGAGGTGGCGGACACGATCACGTTCGGCGATCACGGCAGCACTTACGGCGGCAACCTGCTCGCGTGCCGCGCGGCGCTGTGCGTGCTCGACGAGCTCGTCGGCGGCGGACTGCTGGCGCAGGTCGCGCGCGTCGGCCGTCATTTCGAACAGCGGTTGAAATCGATCGCCTCGAAGCACGCGATGGTCAGGCAGGTGCGCGGGATGGGTCTCATGTGGGGCCTCGAGATCGATCGCGACGCAACCCCCGTCGTGCCGGCCGCGCTGCAGCAGGGTGTCATCGTCAATCGCACGGCGGAAAAAGTCGTTCGGCTGCTGCCGCCACTCATCATCACGGAAGCGGACGCCGACGAAGCACTCGACCGTCTCGATGCGGCGCTGGGCGCCGTGGGAGCTGGCGCATGACGAGTGTCCCGACTCCGAAGTTCGGTGACGAATTTTCCGGCGCGCGGCGCCCGGCTGGCAAGGCGCGACGACCGAGCATATCGGGAATATGTGAGGGAGGAGCAACGCAGCCAGACGGGATGCCCCGCCCGGAAAATGTCAGCGAACGTCGGAGTCTGGACACTCGAGGCCGCATCACGCTGCGGACCGCCGAGGCGGCCGACGCGAAGAAGCTGCACACGTTGATTCAGGCGAATCGCGAGGAAGGGCATCTGCTGCCGCGGACGCTCCACGAGCTCACGGCGCACGCGTCGCGGTTCGTCGTCGCGGTGCGGGGGCGCAGGATCGTCGGCTGCGCCGAGCTCGCGGCGCTCAGCGCGCACGTGGCCGAAGTGCGATCGCTCGCGGTGGACGTCAACGCACGCGGCGGTCGCGTGGGCGTGATGATCGTCGACGAGCTGCGGCGCCGCGCGCGGCGCGAAGGCTTCGAGAAGCTCTGCGCATTCACGCATGCCCCCCGCTACTTCATCCACATGGGGTTCTCGATCGTGCCGCATCTGTGGCTGGCGGAAAAAATCTTCACGGACTGCGTGAAA
>Ga0209237_1000602_pt1 | contig 20667 bp, 16 predicted proteins | sample GraSoi013_1_40cm_2_FD_185820 | JGI IMG/M metagenome (GOLD analysis project Ga0209237, IMG submission 185820) | Grasslands soil microbial communities from the Angelo Coastal Reserve, California, USA - Sample 10_02_2013_1_40cm (SPAdes) (version 2) | ecosystem: Environmental > Terrestrial > Soil >... | reverse complement strand
CTCGAGCACGACGTCGGCGACGCTTCGATCCCGTTTTGCCATCTAGTGGACCGTATCCGCTGAAGGAGTACTAGTCACAACGAGCCTTCGACCGCGATTTTCGGGCCGCGACAACGCGGGGTCCCCACCGCGCACGCCTGCGCGGTGGGGTGCGAGCGCGGGGTCCCCACCGCGCACGCCTGCGCGGTGGGGTGCGAGCGCGGGGTCCCCGCCGCGCACGCCTGCGCGGTGGGGTGCGAGCGGCGCGGCCCGGTCGCGAATTCGAGAAGATACCCCACTAACGTTTCGCGATGATGATATCGCCGCTGAAGGTTCGAAGGGTGAGCGCGGCACTGCCGTCGCCGAAGGTGGCGCGAATCGATCGATTGCGCGCGCCGCGGCGGCGGATGCCGGTGTCGCGCTCGCGCTCGCCGCCTATCGTGAGCGGCAGCTCGGACCGAATCGACCCGCTGAACGTCGTGCCGGTCAGCTCGAAGCCGGTCGATCCCGAGAGCGTGAGGCGCACGGTGCCGGAATGCGTGTTGACGTCGTAGCGCCCGTTTCGCGCCAGCGTACCTGAGTACTCGATGTTGCCGCTGACCGACTTGACGCCGAGCCGATCGCACGTCACGTTGGTCAGCACGACGTCGCCGCTGACGGTCCCCAAGTCGAGCGCGCGTGCCTTGAGACCGTTGGCGCGCACGTTGCCGCTCACGCTGCCGGCGCTCAGATCGGCATCAGCGCCCGCATCGGTGAGCACGACGTCGCCCGACACCGACTTCGCCATCTCGAGCCGTGGCGTCCCCGCCGTCGTGACGTTGCCGCTGACGCTTTCCGCCCGGACCGCACCCTGCACATTCGACACTTTGACATTGCCCGAGATCGACTTCACGTCCACCGCGGCGCCGCCCGGCATGGTGACCGTGTAATCGACCGAGACGTGGTCGCTGCGCCCGTTGCGATCGAAGCGGTTCCGCTCGTGTTCGGTGCGCACGTCCACGCGTCCGGGCCGTTCGTCGACGATGACTCGGACCGTCGCCAGCTCGCTTCTGTCACCCCGCGTGCGCTTGACCGCCTCGATCGAGACCTCGTCGCCCGATCCGCCGGTGACCGTGATCTCACCAGCGATGTTCTCGATCGACACGCGGCCATCGCGGCCGATCTTCACCTTGCGCGAGACGCGCTCGGTCTGCTCAGGTCCGCGATCGCGACCCTGATACGCACGACCCTTGACGCCCGGACTGGGCGTGATGACGTCCCTGACGATGTCGCGGACGACGATCCTGATCGCCGGATCGGCAGCGTCTTGAGGCGCCGCCGGAGCGGCGGCAAACCCGAACATCGCGATGGCGACCCACGATGAACGCAAAGACCGCAAAGGACGCAAAGGATGATTCTTCGCGGTCTTCGCGGCCTTTGCGTCCTTCGTCAGTGTCGGCAGTCTGCTTCGCATGGTCCGTTAACCCTTTGGCTTCAAGCCCGAGACGATGCGTGCCGTGCCCGCCTCATTGCCTTTGCGCATTTCGTTGATGAGCGCAACCGTGTCCTGCAGCAGTCCCATCTTCGTCTTGAAGCTGTCGATGAGACTCTGCTGCGCCGGCTCGCTGGTCGGCTCGACGCGCAGCGCGGCGCGGCTTTCGCTGATCGCCTGATCGATGACCGACAGGTTTTTCTGCAGCGTGGCCGCCGTCTGTGGATCGAGCGCGCCCTGTTCGGCGTTCGCGATCTGTTCCAGGCCTTTGATGGCTTTCTCGTAGTGGGCCTCTGCCTGCCGGAGCTCCGCTTCGACCGACTGTGCCGTGTCGATGCTCACCGCGACACCCGGCGGGTTGGCGGGTGCATCGGTCCGCGGCGCGCGCGGCAGGACCCGCAGACCGACCGCCGTCGCGAGCACGAGGACGGCGGCCGCGGCGAGCCACGTCCATCCCGACGTTGAACGCAGAACGCGCAGAGACGATCCTTTCGGCGGGTTCTGCGTGTTCTGCGTTGAATGTCTTGCTTCCAACTGAATCGCGCGCTCGATGCGCGTCCACGCGCGGACCGGCAGCTCGCGCAGGTCGAGCGATCCCGCCGCGCGGCGAAGCTCGCGCAGATCGTCGACCAGCGCGCGGCACTCCGCGCAGCTCGCGACGTGGCGGTCGACGTCGGCCCGTTCGGCCGGCGCCAGCGCATCGTCGACATAGTCGTTGATGACGATCTCGGTCGGGTGCATGGTTACCGCAACAGCGCGCGCAGCTTCGCGCGCGCCTTGAAGACCTGCGACTTCGAGGTGCCTTCCGCGATGCCCAGCAGGTTGCCGACCTCTTTGTGATCGAATCCTTCGACGTCGTGCAGCACGAACGCCTCACGACAACCATCGGGCAGCCGCTCGAGCGCCCGCTCGAGATCCAACCGCGCAATCGGCGTGTCGCGCCGCGCGATGGGCTGATACGAGATATCGGCGTCCAGCGTGTCGGTGAGCTTGCTCATTTTCGCGTGTCTGCTCCGAACGTAGTCGAGGCAATGGTTGAGCGCAAGCCGATACAGCCACGTGCCGAGCGCCGAGTCCCCCTTGAAGCTCCCGAGCTTGCGATACGCCTGGAGGAAGATCTCCTGCAGCAGATCCTCGCCATCCTCGGGCGATCCCGCCATCCGGCACGCGAGCGTGTAAATGCGCGCCGCGTGCTGCCGGTAGATCGTCTCAAATGCCTCGACGTCACCGGCCTGACAGCGCTGAACAAGATTCACAGCCTCCATCGAGGCGGTTCTCCCCTCGGCAGCGGGACCGACCGCCGTGTCTTTAGACGGGAAGGGGAGGACAGGACGTTGCTTGGGGGCGGTCACGTAGGCAGATACGCAGGCGAGTGCCCTGGATGTTCACGTTGATTCAACACAAAGGACGCAAAGGACACCAAGGAAACCTTGGATCATCGCCCGGTTCGAGGTTTCCACAGGACCCGGTCCAGCTCGCGGACCCGCGCGCCCGACATCGGCACGCCCTCGGCGATGAGCAGCGATCGCTTCAGGAACTCGCTGCCGCCATAGCCGCCGAGGCGTCCGCCCGACGCGATCACGCGATGACAGGGCACGTCGGCCCGGCGGCAGTCGCGCATGATGTTGCCGACCGCGCGCGCTGCGCGCGGCTTGCCCGCCAGCGCCGCCACGTCGCCGTAGGTCGCGACGCGGCCCGCCGGAATTCGACGGACCGTCGTCAACACGCGCGCCGTGAACGGTTCTTCTTTGCGTTCTTTGCGCGCTTTGCGTGCTTTTCTCGCCATTCTCAGAACGCGAGGCGGATGCCGCCGCCGGCGAGCAGTCCGCCGGCATCGACCTTCTGCGCCGGATTGTTGGTCGCGTTGAGCGTCGCCTGCGCGCGCGCGAACCGCGCCATGCCGCCCACGCCCACGTTTCTCGAGAACTTCCACGCGAGGTCGATCCCGGCATGAAAGCCGATCGCCGTCTTGCTCGTCGAGCTCGCCGTCTGCGCGCTCGAAAATGTGGCGGTATCGTACGGATACGACTCTGAGTAGACGACGTCGGTCACAAGCGTCTGCCGGACGCTGAACAGCGAGGGCCCGCCGAAGACCATGACGTCGAGACGGCGTCCCGGTAGGAGATACACCGCCTGAATGTGTCCGGCCGTCTCACGGCGCGTCGCGGCCGTGGTCCCGGCCACGCTGCGCGGCCGTCCGAAAAAGAACGGATGCGGCACGCTTGCCGTGACGTCCGCGTCGGTGTCATGGGTCACCACCGACGCGGCGAAGCCCATGCCGAACCGGCCGGCGAGCCGCACGACGACACCGCCGTCGAACATCACGCCCCGCTGTTCGTCGATGTCGACCGTGATCGGCATGTCCTCGAGATTCTTCTGCACGCTGAACGACTGCGTCACGTTGTTGTCGCTGCGCTGGACGCCGGCGTTGACGCTGACGTAGAAGCGCGGATCGGTCGTCTGTGCGCGCGCGACGCCGGGCACGGCCAGCGCGAGGCATCCGGCGACGGCGAATCGGCCTGAAGTCGCGCAGCCCTTCAGGGCTGCCCGACAGGTCGCGCAGCCCGTTAGGGCTGCCCGAGCCATCAGTTCACCCCCACGGCCGTCCACGCCTGCATGACGGCTCGCTCGGCCGCGCTGCCGGCGCCGTACAGATCGCGGGCCGCCTGGATCGTCACGGTGCGCGCGACGCCGAAGGTCGCATTCGCCGGCATCAACTGCGTGAACCCGCGATAGAACACTTTTTCCATCTGCTCGCGGTTCGAGACCCCGACGCCCTGCACGCTCAAGCCCGACGTGCGGTTGGTGCCGCCTTCGATCGCCAAGTAGTACGCGTGCGACGCGATCGTCGAGTTGACGTGGACGCCGCCGTCGTCGGCCGTGCCGACCAGTCGCCGCGAATAATGATCGGGGTTCCCCGACGCACCGGGATTCGCCATGTTCCGGATGCCGCCCGGCGTCACGACGTCTTCGCCGATGGTGTAGTCGGCCTGTAGGGGGTTCGTGCCGATTGGCTGATAAAAGAACTCGACGGCTGTACCCATGATGTCTGAGAAGGCTTCATTGAGCGCGCCCGACTCGTTTCGAGAAATCAGCCGGGACGAAAAATCCGTGACGCCATGCGTCAGTTCGTGCGCGATGACATCCAATGCCCCCGCCAGAAAGTTCCAGCTTTGACGCGTCGACGTCAGCACAAAGCCGGCCGGCAGACCTTCGCCGAACACCATGACACCATCGCAGCAGTAGAAGGCATTGACGTAGTACAGAAAGAAGATGTCATTCGGCGCCGTGAATACGTCGTTGCGGCGAACCGGATGGACGATGCTCACGATCGGGATGTTGTTGTTGTCCAGGCCGCGACGCCCGTGACGTTTGAAGTAATAGTCATACACGTAACCGACGTATGCATGCGCGTCGACCGGAACCGGATCACTCCACGTCATGCTGGTGCTGCTCGCGAGATCGGATGTCACGAGCGCCGTCCGCCCGTTCAGAAAGCTGAGAACTTTGTTGAGATCGCCGCGCGCGTCATAGGTCTTCAGCGACGGTGGCCGCTTCATGTCGGACGCGACGAACATTCCCGATTCACTGCTGACGCTCACTTTCTTGTCGTCGCCGAGGATGCCCTGGCCGCGGCCGATGGCGACAGTGCCGCCCTGACGATGCGCGCCCGCGACCTTCAGGACGACCACGCCGGTGTTTGCATCGATGAAGTATTCGCTATCGCCTTGAAGTGTGAAGACGGTGGCACGGTACGTCAGCCGGTAGCCGCCCGCGTCCCCGGGAAGAATCACGAGCTCGGGAATGCGATCGGGCCCGAGCGCGACGCCGCTTTCGCGCTCGAGGATCGCCTTCGCATCCTCGATCGATAGCGCCGGCCGCACGTCGAGATCGATGCCGTCGTAGATCGTGCCGAAGATCGAGACGGTGAGACCGTGGTCCATCTGACGCGCGACGTCGCCGCCAAACACGCGAACGCCCTGATAAAACTGTTCGAGGCGTTCGTGCACACGGCCGGGTAGCAGCGTATCGTCGGTGGTCCGGCGGACGCGCAGCAGGTCGTCGCGCTTCATCCGATCGACGGTCGCGTCCCAGGTGCGCAGGTCGGCAAAGGTCGTGGCGGACACCGTTCTCGGTCGCGCCTGCGCTCGAAGCGGATGACCCGTCAGACCGCCAGCGACGACCGACGCGAGGATGACCGCGGGAAGGAACACTCTCAGCACACGCATAGGCTCTCCGTGGGGGAGGCAGCAAGCCAGTCTATCTCAGCGCTGCTGTAAGCGGCCGGCCCTCGGCATTCGGAAGTGTGATGCCGCAGAGCTTTGCGAGCGTCGGCGCGATGTCGGCTGGTGTCGCGGCTTGATCGTAGCGTCCAGGTTTGATGCCGTTGCCCATGAAGAGAATCGGCACACGTTGATCGTCAGACGTGGCGCTTCCATGCGTCGCCGCTTCCGCCGAAGAAATCCATTGCGGCCGCACCGAGATCACCATGTCGCCACTGCGCCCTTCGACGTAGCTGAGCGCCGCCGCGCGAAGCCAGGCGTCGCCGGCCGCGGGGACACTGCGCAGCTGCTCCGCGCGATAGACGCGCCGCACACCACGAACCGATTCGATGGCTTCCACGACGTCGGCGAGAAGCGCCGGCGACGCGACGAGCTTCTGGTAGACACCGGGCAGGAAATACAGATTCATGTCGCGGCCGTCGAGCTTCGCGACGTGCGCCCCGGCCCCGAGCGCCGGTCCAAGCTTCGATTCGATTCGCGCGACGATGTCGTTGATGTTCACGCGTCCGGCGTCGAGATGGGCCCGTTGCAGTTGCTCCGGGATCGGTGTCACACCGTGGTCCGCGCTCAGCGCGACCACGTACTGGTTCTTGCCGACGGCCGCGTCGAGCCGGTCGAGCAGGTCGCCAATCGTGCGATCGAGACGCGCGAGCTGATCCTGAATTTCCTGGCTGCGCGGGCCGAATTTGTGGCCCACGCGATCGGTGGCCGAGAAGCTGACGCCGAGCACATCGGTCGTGTCGTGCCGTCCGAGCCGCATCGTCTCGACGAGCGCGGCCGCCATGCGTCCGGTGTACGCGTCGGCGAACGGGCTGATGTCCCATTGCACTCTGAACGACGCGTCAGGCTTGCCGGCGGTGCCGTTGAAGGCGTGGGGAAACGCCTGCGTCCAGCCGGGAGGCGGACGCTCGAATTGGTCATCATCCGGATCACGATAGCGCGACGCCGGCAGCAGTCGAGTCCAGCTCTTGCCGAAGTCGGCGTCGACCGGATTCGCCGCGATAAAGGTCTTCACCTCGGGCACCAGCGCGCGCGCGAAGGCGGTCGACGTGAGCCAGGTGTCGAGCGGCTCGCTCATCCACGTGACGGCGTCGCCGCCGTGTCCGGCGAGCATGATCGCGCTGCGTGTTTTGACCGAGAGCGTCACGACATGCGCGCCGCGCTCGGTGCGCATCACGTCCGCAAACGTCGGCACCTTCAGACGATACCCGCTGTTGTGCTCTTGCCCCGGACCGTCGTAGCCCAGATTCGTGACGGCGGGATCTTCAGTGCAGGCCATCTGCCGCCCGGCGTCGCGGTCCCACCATTGGTTCGCCGGGATGCCGTGGACGTGCGGGAAGGCGCCGGTCGAAATCGTCGCGTGCCCGGGGCAGGTCACCGTGCCGAGATAGGGGTAGGCCGCGTTGCGGAACCACGCGCCGTCTGTGATGAGCCGCTTCAGGCCGCGGGACCAATCGCGCTGGAACCGGTCGATGTAATCGGCGCGCATCTGATCGACGACGATGATCACCGCGAGTTTCGGCGGCGCAACCGCGGGCTGGCTGTGGAGCGTTCGAAAAAGACCGAGCAGAAGAAAGAGAACGAGCGTGCGTCGCGATCGCATTGTCGGCGATCTTACATGAGCAGCAGCGGGTCGAAGTCGTAGTTCTTCGGGTCGAGCGGCGCAACCACAGAGGCCGGCCGCTGCGGGTCGGCGTTTTCCGCGGGCACTTCCCACAGCGTCAACTCGTACGGGATCTCGACGCGCGTGCCGTCGCGTTCGATGAGGACACGGACGTGCGGCCGGTACGGATCCGGCGCGTGGACCTTGATCACGACCGCGATTTCTCCGGTGTTCAGCCGCACGAGATTGCCGGCCGGGTAGATGCCAATGAGCTGAACGAAGCGGCGCACGAGATTCTGGTCGAACTGCTGGCCGTCGTTGCGCTTCAGCACCTGGAGAATGCGGTCGGTGGGGAAGGCCTGCTGATAGCCCCGCTGCGATCGCATCGCGTCGTACACGTCCGCGATGCTGCAGAGCATCGTGCCGACGTTGAGCGAGGCGCGCGTGACGCCGTGCGGGTAGCCGCTGCCGTCCATCCGCAGATGATGCTCGAAGGCGACGACTGGCGCGAGCGCGGGGATGTCGGGCGTCTTCCGCAGAATCTCCGCGCCGTCGACGACGTGGCGCTTCATGACCGTGAATTCGTCGTCGGTGAGCTTGTCCGGCTTGTTGAGCACCTCGAGCGGCGTCTTGACCTTGCCGATGTCGTGCATCAGCGCGGCGAGCCCGAATTCCCGCAGCAGCGGCCCGTCGATGCCGAGGCCGCGCGCCTGACCCATCGTGAGGATCGACACGTTCACCATGTGCGTGAACGTGTAGTTGTCGTAGTTTTTCAGCGTCGTCAGCGCCAGCAGCGCCGTCCGGTTCTGCGCCACGGCCTGCGCCAGCCCGTCGATCATCGTGCGCGCCATCGCCGCGTCGGGCTTGCCCTCGGTTTCGGCGCTCTCCCAGAGCGAGCCTGCCACCGACACCGCGTCGTTGTACAGACGCTTGATCGTCGCCATGTCGGCGAGGTTGCCTTCGACGCGCTGCTCGACGGTCACGCGGCCGACGCGGATGTGCGCGAACGCCGGAAACGCCGCGGCGGCCTTCTCGGGATCCTGCTTCTCGACGTCGGTGACCGCTTCGATGAACCCGCTCAGCTCGTCGAGCGTCACGCCGCGATCGATCGTGATCCGCTCGACTCCGGTCTGCTGCAGGCGGCGGACGAGCGGTCCGAGCGTTTCGGCTTTCGCCATCGGCATGTCGTCGACGATCACCTCGTCGCCGACGAGCCCGATGACGATGGAGGATTCGAGGCCGTGCAGCAGCTGAATGGCGGCCCACAGCGACTCGAGGTTCCGGCCGATGATCGGATGCCCCTTCGAATACAACTGCGCCGAGCGAAGGGAGGCGGCGAAGCGCCGCAGCAGTTCGTCGGACAGCTGGAATCGCGGAGCGCTCATACTTCTTCCCGCCGCGGGGTCGGCCGTCGTGCGCGTGCGCTCGCGATGTGCTGGCGGGCGGCGTGGCGCACGCCGCGGATGCGCGAGCCGGTCGCCTCGTCGAGCACCGCAAACGCGTCGGGCGTGCCGATACGCACCAGCGCGGCCGCCGCCGCGGATCGCAGGAGCGCCGTGCGCCACGGCGCCCACCACTCGCCTTTGTAGAGCGCGTCTTTCAGCGGGCCGATGCCCTCGGGATCGCGCTGGGCGCCGAGCGATTCAATGGCGCGCAGATACACCGGCGCGGTCGGACCGCGATGATCGATGTGCTTGAGGATGTAGACGAAGAGCGGCGTCGCGCGCTCGTCGCGCACGACGCTGAGCGACTGCATGATGGCGTCGCGCGATCGGCTCGTGCCGCTGGTCAGCGCCTGCTGCAGAATCCGGTACGCCGCGTCGCTGCCGATATTCAGAATCGCGCGCACCGCTTCGCGCTGCACCTGCGGTTCGCTGTCGTCGAGCAGCTCGGTCAAATCGGGCAGCGCCTCGCTGCCGCCGAACTGCCGCATCAAGTTGATCGCCGTGCGACGGACGGCGGCGTTCGGCGAGCTCTTCAGCCGCTCGACGGTGCGCCGGGCGACGGCGCCGAAGGCGAGCAGGATCGACGTCAGCCGCTCGCGCGTGCGCGGGCGTTCCTCCACCGCCAGCGTCTCGGCGAGCGGCTTCACCAGCACTTCGCCGAGCGACACGCACATCGTCTTCACGCGCTCGAACTGATGCTCGTCGATCGTCGCGAGGTGCGTCGTGATGTGGCGCATCATCGGTCCGGCGATGAGCATGTCGATGGCCGTGGTGGCGTGCTGGCGTCGCGCGGTCGAGCCCTCGCTCGACACCTGCTGCACGGGCACGCTGATCAATTCGAGCGCGGCGTCGAAGTCGCCGACGAGGAGGAGATCTTCGAGCAGCCGGACCACCGGTAGCATCAGCTCGCCCCAGCGATCGTCGTCCGGTTCGATGTGCAGCAGGTCGACGAGCAGCGTGAGATCGAGCGCGCGGAGCGCCGTGGTGGCCACCGTGTTCAACCACGCGCTGACGCGCTCCGGCGGGTCGTCGCTGACGTGCTCGACCTCGACCGCCTGCGTGCGCGCGCCCGACAGCTCCCGCCCGTACTGCTCGGACACGAACGGTTTGTCGGAGTACGAGGTCAGAAGCTTCTGCGCCGTCTGATCCCACATCGCCTCGAAGCCGTCCGTGCTGCCGAGCGGCGACGCGGCGACGTCGTCGCGCGCGAGCGTGAGCAGCCGCTCGCGCTCCTCGCCGTCGCGCACGAGCGTCTGGAACGCCTGCGCCAGCCGATCGGTCGGCGAGCTCTCGGCGACGACGTTGCGGGCGACGAACTTCGCGATCGTGCCTTCCGACATGCGGCTGACGACCGCGTTCATCAGCCGCGGTCCATCGTCGGTGCGGCGATCGGACATCAGGCCCATGAGCATCTCGGGCGAGAGTTGACCCACGGCGCTCGCCATGTTGCGGAGCACCGGTTCCAGCCGTTCCGGATCGCTCTTCGAGACCGCGTCGACGATGCCGCGCAGCATCCGCATGAGCGCCGCGGTTTTCGCGCCGATGCCGCCTTCACCGCCGGCCTTCGTCTCGAGGGCGGCCATGAGGTCGGCGAGCTTGTCCGGGTCCGAGGCGATGCCGAGCAGCTCGCGTACCGCAGCGTCGTCGAGCTCGAAGGAGGCGCCTTGCAGGCAATTCGCGATCACCTGGTCCCAGACGGCGGCTTCGCCGCCGGCACGCTCGCGCAGCACTTCGGCGTAGTCGATCTCACGCAGCTGGACGTGCCGACCCGCCATCGTGGTCCACACGCGGGCGATGCCGCCTTCGGTCCGAATCGAGTCGGGCGTGCGCGCGAGCAGCAGCAGGAAATTGCGCCATGCGTCCGCGTCGCCGCCGGGATGGACCGTGAGCTGCCCGATCAGGTGGCTGTGCAGCAGGATCGCGAGCTCGACGACCGCGGCATCGACGCGTGCGGGCGCCTGTTCGTCGAGGAGGAGACCGTCGGGCAGGACCGTGAGGCTCAGCGGTCGCGACAGACTGGCCGCCGACGTCAGCTGCACAATGCGTCCGAGCGTCGCCGTGATGGCAGGATGACCTTGAGGATAGAGCACGACCGCGCGCGCCGCGTCCTGCGGCGCGAGCGGCGTCGCGGCCGCGACGTCGGCTAGCCTGCTGTCCGCCTTCCTGCCTTCCTGCCGTTCGGCCATCCTGCCTCAGAGATACTTCAGCGGGTCAATGTCGAGCGACTCCGGATCGACGGCTTCCACCACCGCGCGGGAATGCTCGCCGCGGCCGTCGCGCTCCCACGTGTTGGCCAGCAGCGGCTCCTCGAGAAACTCGCCTTTCTCGTCCATGATGATCTTCACTTGCGGCCGGAACGGATCGGTCGGATGTTCGGCGGTGACCACGGCGAGCTCGTCCGTGTTCAAGCGCACGAGGTTCCCCACCGGGAACAGTCCCATCAGATTCACGAACCGCTTCAGCAGCGGCTGGTTGAACGCCGGACTGCCTTGCTCGCCCATGATGTTGCGGATGCGATCGGTCGCAAGGCCCTTACGGTACGGGCGTGTGCTCCGCAGCGCGTCGAACACGTCGGCGATCGACACGATCATCGTGCACAGATTCAGCTTGCGGCTGCCGATCTTCTCCGGATACCCGCTCAAGTCCTGCTTCAGGTGATGCTCGAAGGCGACGATCGGCGCGAGCGCCGGCATCTCGGGTGTGCGCCGCAGGATGTGCGCGCCGTCGACGACGTGGCGCTTCATGACGTCGAATTCGTCTTTGGTCAGCTTGTCCGGCTTGTTCAGCACGTCGAGCGGCGTGTGCACCTTGCCGATGTCGTGCATCAGCGCGGCGAATCCGAACTCGCGCAGCAGCGTCCCCTCGATGTTGAGCGCGCGCGCCTGCGCCATCGCGAGCGCCGACACGTTCACCATGTGCGTGAACGTGTAGTTGTCGTACTTCTTCAACGCGGTCAGCGCCATCAGCGACGTGCGATCCTGCGTCACCAGCTTCGCGAGGCCGTCGATGATCTTCCGGGCCGCGCCGGGATCCGGCTGGTCCCCCGCCTTCGCCGCGTGCCACAACGACTCGGCCGTTTCGACCGCCGTGCTGTAGACGCGGCGCGCGGCCGCGATGCCCACCTGCTCGTCGCTGACGTCTTCGACGACGATCTTGCCGAGCGTGACGTGGCGAACGCCCTTCGCCACGAGACGATCCGACAGCGGCGTTTGCGACTTCCGGTCGCCGAACACCGAGATGAGATTGCGGACCTCGTCGCGCGACAGCCCGCGCGAGAGGGTGATCTTTTCGATCTCGCGCTCGCGGAGATCGCGGGCGAAGCCAACGAGCGTCGCGGTGCCGCGCGGCAGCCGGTTGCTGTCGACGACGACCTCGTCGCCGATGAACCCGATGACGATCGACGGCGCCGCCTGGAGCCCCTCGGTCGCCGCCGTCGTGAACGCGTCGATGCCGCGCTGGACCAGGGGATGCGTGGGCGAATAGAGCTCCGTGCCGCGCAAGGCCGCGGCGAGCCGTCGGATCAAATCCTCGGATTTCTTTTGATCCATTATCTACTTCGCGCTGGGGCCCGACTTCTCTCAAACGCCAGGGCCCCACCCCCGGCGCCGACGCGCTCGCGCCGCAGCGCTCGCGCGTATCCAGAACAGAACGTCGCAGGCAGGGCGTCAGTTGTCTTTCGGCCCTTGGCTGTCAACCTTTCGTCCTCAGCCCTGATGCCGCCATGATCTTTTTGAGCGCCCTGTCGCCCGTCGTTGCCGCGTCGCGCAGCGCTTCGTCCGCGCTGGGCGTGCCGATCTCCACGAGCGAGGCGACGCTGCGCTCTTTCAGCGCCCGGAGTTTCTTGCCGCCGAAAAACCTGCGCCGTTGCGCCATGGTCGCCAGCGTGGGCACTGCCGCGTCGCTGCCGACCTTGCCGAGCGCGGCGAGCGTTTCGAGCACCACGTCGTGGTCTTTTCCGAGCGGCTGGCTCTCGTCGATGATCTGCACCAGCATCGGCACGACGCGCGCGTCCCGGCTGGCGACGAGCGCATCGATCACGGCGCGGCGCAGGTCGCCGGTGGCCGCGCGAAGGACGGTCTGAATGGCGCGGGCCGCCGCCGGATCGCGAATCGCGCACAGCGCCGTGACCGCCTCCTGCGCGACACGGGCGTCGGTTTGACGGAGCAGCGGTTGCAGCAGCGGCACCGCCTCCTTCGTCGCGATGCGCCCCAGCATCCGGGCGCCGCGCCGCTGCGCGAACCACCGCGAATCGGACACGAGCGGCGCGAGCCGGGTCACCGACTGCCTGCCGAAGCCGATGATCATGTCCTCGGCGCGCTCGGTCGCGAGCGTGTCGTGTTCCGCGATGACGACGGGCTTCAGCGACTCCACGCTCGGAGCGCCGATGGCGGCGATGACCGCTTTGATGGATTCCCAGTCGCGCTCGTCCACGTCGCCGATGAGCGCGGTGGTCTCGCGCATCGCGAGCGATTCCCCGAGCCGATCGAGCGCATGGCGGCAGGCATCGCGTCCCATGCCGCCGGCGGTGTTCGCGCGCGTCGACACCGCCTGGGTCACCGTCAGCGCATCGTCGTAGGCACCGGACATCAGAAGATCTTCTGCCAGCGCTTCCATGTCCTCGGCAATCTGCGACGCGTGCGTCTCGTCAGGCTCAATCGTGAGCAGGTCGATCAGCAACCTCACCGACAGGCTTCGCACGTTCGCCTGACCGAGGCTGTCCATCCACTCAGCCAGTTCAGGCGGCAGATCGACGGCGGACATCCGGTCGGCGCGCGCGCCGACGCCGTCGAGCGCCGTCTTGTACGACTCGGAGACAAACGGCTTGTCGTTATACGACACGAGCAGTTCTTCCATCGACGTCCAGAGGACCTGGAACTGGCCGGTCTTGCCGAAGTCGGTCTCGCTCAGCATGCTGCGCGTCATCTTCAGGACGCGCTGCTTGCGGTCCTCGTCGGGTGCGATCGTGTTGAAGATCGTGGCCAGACGATCCGACGCTTTGCCGTCGAGCGCGAGCGCGGTCGCGAGCAGCTGCGCGACCTTCGTGTCATCGAACGCGCCGGCCAGGCCGCGGACGAGCGACGGGGCGTCGCCCGCCGCCTCCTCCGACTGCATCAATTGCATCATCACGTGGGCGTCGAGCTGCGTCGCGGCCGCCGCGAGGTTGTTCATCACCTCGGGCATGCGCTCCGGCGCCATGACCGACACGATGCTGTTCAGATAGCGGAAGGCGGCCAGCACGGTCGCCGCCTGCAACGTGATCATCGGCGATCCGTCGATGGCGCACTTCGGCAACATGACGGCTTTGGCCAGGTCGGCGATGTCCGGGGCGCTGCCGGCGATGGCGAGGAGGCGCTCCTGCGCGCGCGCGTCGAAGATCGCCTGCTGGCCGCCGGCGATCGACAAGACGATCGATCGCCAGAGGTCGTCGCGCTTGGCCGGCTCGGCGACCTCGCCTTCCTCGCGCGCGAGCAGATGCTCGTAATCGATTTGTTCGATCACGATCGACGGATGCCCGTCGGTTTCCCAGATGCGCGCCGGACCGCCGCGCTGCCGCCGCTCGGCGGCCTCGAGCGTCAGGACGCGCAGGAACGCATGCAGCGCGGCTTCCGGCACCTCTCCGACGAAGGTGAGGCTCAGCAGATCGCGATCGTGGAGCAGAGCAGCGGCCTCCGCGATGCCGGTGTGGCTCGCGTCGGCCGCGGTGCCCTCGATCATCAGCGTGTCCGGGGTGATGCCGACCGAGAAGATGGCGCCGAGCGACGATTCGTGAATCGCGTCTCCGAATCTCTTCACCGCGACCGCGACGGTGGGATGCTCCGGTGGATACAGCGACCAGTTGCGCGCGGCGACGAGCAGCGCGCGCGCCACCTGCAGCAAGCTTCGCCCAAGCTCGGGCGACAGCTGGGAAGCCTGGGCCACGAAGAGATTATGCCCTGATCCGATATACTGCCCGCCACCCCATGCGCGCGGTGGACGTGATCATGAAGAAGCGGGACGGTGGCCCGCTTTCCCGAGAGGAGATCCGCTTTTTCGTCGACGGCGTCACGTCAGGGACCCTGCCCGACTATCAGGCCTCGGCGCTGCTGATGGCCATCCTGCTGCGCGGGATGACCGCCGAGGAAACCGCGTGGCTCACCGACGCGATGGTCCACTCCGGCGTCCGCGTCGATCTCGGCGACATTCCCGGCGTCAAAGTCGACAAGCACAGCACGGGCGGCGTCGGCGACAAGACGTCGCTGATCCTGGCGCCGCTCGCGGCGGCGTGCGGCGTGCCGGTGCCGATGATGTCGGGCCGAGGCCTCGGCCACACCGGCGGCACGCTCGACAAGCTCGAGGCGATTCCCGGCTTTCGCGTGAACCTGTCGCTCGAGGAGATGAAGACGGCGCTGGCGCGCGTCGGGTGCGCGATGATCGGCCAGACCGCGCAGATTGCTCCGGCCGACAAGAAGCTGTACGCGCTGCGCGACGTGACCGGCACGGTCGAGAGCATTCCGCTCATCAGCGCCTCGATCATGAGCAAGAAGATCGCGGAAGGAATCGACGCGCTCGTGCTCGACGTCAAAACCGGCCGCGGCGCGTTCATGAAGACCGAGGCCGACTCGCGCAAGCTGGCGGAGTCGCTCGTGTCGATCGGCAACGCGTCCGGCGTCAAGACCGAAGCCGTGATCACCGCGATGGACGCGCCGCTCGGCAACGCCGTCGGCAACGCGCTCGAGGTCATCGAGTGCGTGGAGGTGCTGAAGGGCGGAGGTCCGAGCGACCTGATCGAGGTGTCCGTCGAGCTGACCGCGCGCATGCTCGTGCTTGGTCAAGTCGCCCGCGACCGCGTCGATGCCGACCGGCAGGCGCGCCTCGCGATCACGTCGGGCGCCGGCCTCGAGCGGTTCCGCCAGATCATCGAAATGCAGGGAGGCGATCCGCGCATCGTCGACGACTACACGCGGCTGCCGCAGGCCGAGGAGCGGCACGTCGTCGTCGCCGAGCGCGCCGGGTACGTGAACCGCGTGGACGCGGAGCTCGTGGGACGCGCGTCGGTGGCGCTTGGCGCCGGACGCGACCGTGTCGAGGATCCCGTCGATCCGGCGGTCGGCATCGTCGTCAAAGCCAAACCGGGCGATGAGGTGCGTGCCGGCGATGCGGTGCTGGAGATGCATTATCGGACGCGTCCGAAGCTCGAGGCCGCGCTGGCGCTCGCGGCCCGGGCGGTCACCATTCACGACACGCGGCCGGCCACCGGCCGGCTCATCGTCGCCGAGGTGCACTGATGTTCGGAGTGCTGCAACCGATCTTCGGCGCGATCGTCATCCTTGCGATCGCCGTTCTGTGCTCGACCAACCGGCGCGCGATCAACTGGACGACGGTCGCGTGGGGGTTGTCGCTGCAGATTGTCTTCGCGGTACTCGTCCTGAAAACGTCACTCGGTCAGCGTGTGTTTTCGACGCTCGGCGACGGGATCAACAAGCTGCTCGGCTTCTCTCGCGTCGGTGCGTCGTTGGTCTTCGGGCCGCTGGGCGATGCCAGCATCTGGGGCCGCGCCATGACGAACGTCTTCGGGCCCGAGGGCGCGCAGTACGCGGTCATCTTCGCGTTCCAGGTGTTGCCCACGATCATTTTCATCGCGGCGCTCTTCGCCATCCTCTATTACTTCGGCGTAATGCAGATCGTCGTCCGTATCTTCGCCGTCCTGATGCACCGCGTGATGCGCGCCAGCGGCGCCGAGTCGCTGAACGTCGCCGCCAGCATCTTCATGGGGCAGACCGAAGCGCCGCTGACGATTCGTCCCTATCTGCCGGAGATGACGCAGTCCGAGCTGATGACCGTCATGACGTCCGGCATGGCGCACATCTCGGGCGGCATCATGGCGGCCTACATCCTCTTCGGGATCGAAGCGAAGCATCTGCTGACGGCGGTCATCATGACGGCGCCGGGCACGATCATGATGGCGAAGATCTTTATCCCCGAAACCGAAGTGCCGAAAACGATGGGGATGGTGCGGCTGGAGGTGGAGCGGACGGATGTGAACGTCATCGACGCCGCCGGACGTGGCACGTCCGAAGGGTTGCAACTCGCGCTGAACGTCGGCGCGATGCTCATCTCCTTTCTCGCGCTCGTCGCGCTCGTCAACGCGCTGCTTGGCGTCGTCCATTTGAGCCTGCAGCAGATTTTCGGGTGGGTGTTCGCGCCGGTCGCGTGGAGCATGGGTGTCCCCTGGCGCGACGCGCCGACCATTGGCAACCTGCTCGGCACGCGGATGGCGCTGAACGAGTTCGTTGCGTACGCGGACCTCGGACGGCTGAAGGCGCAGCTCGATCCGAAGTCGTTCACCATCGCGACGTTCGCGCTGTGCGGCTTCGCGAACTTCAGCTCGATCGGCATTCAGATCGGCGGCATCGGCGCGCTGGCGCCAAACCGCCGCCACGATCTCGCGCGGCTCGGCCTGCGCGCGATGTTTGCCGGCACGCTCGCCAACTTCATGACCGCCACCATCGCCGGATTCCTCCTCTGATGGACTACTACGACAAAGTCACACAAGCCGCCGACGCCGTTCGGGCACAGTGTCAAGTCGTCCCACAAATCGCGATCGTGTTGGGGTCGGGCCTTGGCGACTTCGCCAACTCGCTCACTGATGCCGTGCACATGCCGTACGGCCAGCTGCCGCACTGGCCGGCCTCGAAGGTCATCGGTCACGAAGGCAAGCTCGTCGTCGGCACGGTGAAAGGACGCACGGTTGCCGCGCTGGCCGGCCGGTCGCACCTCTACGAAGGGCACGACATGGGGACCGTGACCTTTGCGGTCCGGGTCCTGGGCCTCCTCGGCGTCAAGACCCTGATATTGACCAATGCCGCCGGCGGGGTGAACACCAGCTTCTCGCAGGGCGCGCTGATGGTGATCGACGATCACATCAACCTGATGGGCGCCAACCCGCTCGCCGGTCCCAATGATGAACGGTTTGGCCCGCGGTTTCCCGATATGACCGAGGTCTACTCGTCGCGGTTGCGCAAAATTGCCGATCAGGCGGGACGCGCGATCCACCTGTTGCTGCCGCACGGCATCTATGCCGCGCTGCTCGGCCCCAGTTACGAAACGCCCGCGGAGATCCGATATCTAAGGACGATCGGCGCTGACGCGGTCGGGATGTCCACCGTGCCGGAAGCGCTGGTCGCGAGGCATATGGGACTGGACGTGCTCGGAATTTCCTGCATCACGAACATGGCGGCCGGCGTGCTGCCCCAGCCGCTCGACCACGCCGAGGTCATGGAGACGACGCGGCGCATCCGGGGGCAGTTCATCGCGCTGCTGGAGGGCGTCATTGTCCAGCTCTGACAACCGTCGCTTGTCGGTGACACGCGTCGACGTGTCGAAGGGGCACGAAGCCGAATTCCACGCCATCTCGACGCAGTTCGCGGCGCTGTTGGCGCGAAAGGAGTACGGCCGCGCGGTGACGGTCGCCGACGAGGCGGAGCCGCTGCGCTTTTATTCCGTCCGTCACTGGAACGGCGTCGCCTCCGCCGAGTTGTGCCACGCGGATCCCGAGGTCCAGTCGTTGACCGCGCGGCTCTACCAGATCGCGCGAGTCACGCATGTGGTCAACGGCGTCCGTCGTGCCGAGATGGTGCGGCTGCTGCTCGAGGATCGACGCGCGCGGGTCGAAGCCGATCGGCGCACGGGATTTGATCGCCGCATGAAGGACGCCGGCAGTCCCACCGGCATCGAGCGGCGGGTCGCGCGCGATCGGCGGCTCGGACCGCGCCGCTTGCGCGATCGCCCGGGCGAGGTCGATCTGATCGGGGCGGCCCGCCACGCCCGAGAGCACGCCGACGCGGCGTTTTCGCACTTCAAGGTCGGTGCCGCGCTCGAAACCGCCGATGGCGAAGTGATTACGGGCTGCAACATCGAGAACGCGACCTACGGCCTGACGATCTGCGCCGAGCGCGTCGCGATGTTCAAGGCACTTTCAGAGGGCCATCGCGCGTTCGTGCGCATCGCGATCGTCGCCGACACCGATTCGCCGACGCCGCCGTGCGGCGCGTGCCGTCAGATTCTCTGGGAGTTCGGCGGCAACCTCGAAGTCCAGCTCGCAAATCTCAAAAACCCGAAGGGCACGTACCGCCTCAAGGATCTCCTTCCGCTCCCGTTCGACGCTCGGCTCCTCTGAACCTCGGTCGCCTCGCGTCCGGATCACGTACTTTTTTGCACTGGCGCCGGGGCCCCACCCCCGGCGCGAGCTGACGCTGACACCTCGCCGCGGATTCCCAGTCCGCGGCTCGGTGTGGCCGCAGGCGCTCTCGTTCGCTTGCAGCCCTTAGCTCTCAGGCCGTAGCCCTATACAATCTCCATATGCTTCCTACGATCGCGAGGGAAGCCGACGCGGTCGTGATGATCGACCAGCGAAAGCTTCCGGCCGAAGAAGTCTACGTGCGCTGCAAGACCGCCGCCGACGTCGCGCGCGCCATCAAGACGATGGTCATTCGCGGCGCGCCGGCGATTGGCGTGGCCGCCGCCATGGGCATCGCGCTCGGCATGCGCAAGAGCACAGCGACCGGGACGCAGAAGTTCGCGGCCGACTTCCACAAGGTCTGCGAGCTGATGGCGTCGACGCGTCCGACCGCCGTCAACCTGTTTTGGGCGATCGAGCGGATGAAGCGGACCTTCGCCGCGGCCGCGCACGCGGGCGAGTCAGTGGATCAGATCAAGGATCGCCTCGACGCCGAAGCGCAGGCGATTCACGACGAGGATGTCGCGAGCTGCCGCGCGATGGGTGCGTTCGGCGCGGAGATCGTGCCCGCCGACGCGCGGATCCTCACGCACTGCAACGCCGGCGCGCTCGCGACCGCCGGCTACGGCACCGCGCTCGGTGTGATTCGCGGCGCCGTGGAGAAGGGCAAGCGCGTCGCGGTGTTTGCCGACGAAACGCGTCCGGTCCTCCAGGGCGCGAGGCTGACCGCCTGGGAGCTCGTGCGCGACGGGATTCAGACGACGGTGATCACGGACAACATGACGGCCGCGCTGATGCGTCAAGGCAAGGTGAATTTGGTGGTCGTCGGCGCCGATCGCATCGCGGCCAACGGCGACACGGCCAACAAGATCGGGACCTACGGCGTGGCCGTGCTGGCGCGCGAGCATCAGATTCCGTTTTACGTCGCCGCGCCGCTCTCGACGATCGACCTCAGCACCCCTGACGGCGAGCACATTCCGATTGAAGAACGAAACGCGCGTGAGGTGACGCACGTCGGCGGCTCGCAGCTCGCGCCCGCCGGCGCGCTCGTGTGGAATCCGGCCTTCGACGTGACGCCGCATCAGTTCATCGCCGGCATTATCACAGAGCGAGGGATCTTCCGTGCGCCGTACATCGATTCGCTCAAGCGCGCGTTCGAGCAGGAGCCAGCAACGACTCGGTAGACACGAAACCGCGAAACCACAAATGTTAACCGCAGAGATCGCCGAGAAGACTCTTGCTCTGCGTACTCTGCGTGCTCCGCGGTCATCTTTCACGTCGTTCGTGGTTCGCGCGCGCTAGAACCCGTACAACCGCGCGGGATTCTCGACCAGGATCGTCTTGCGCACGGCGGCATCCGGCGCCCAGATCGGAAGCTGATTCGGGTGGACGATCACCACCCGATCCATGTGGAGCGCGCGATGCAGCATCTTCATCTCCGCGATCGAGGCCGTCTCGGGTGTATAGGTGCGGCCCGACCAGAACGGGAAGCGCGCCGGATCGCCGAAGATGTGGGTATGGCAATCGCATGCGTCGGCTGGGATGCTGAAGTTCACCGGCGTTGACGGCTGTGACGCCTTCGCGAGCGCGCGAGTACGCAGCGCGAACAGCGCGGCTCCGCTGGCGGCAAGGCGAATGAGCGCGGCGCGTCGGGATATCATTTCTGCACC
>Ga0209237_1000599_pt1 | contig 20696 bp, 14 predicted proteins | sample GraSoi013_1_40cm_2_FD_185820 | JGI IMG/M metagenome (GOLD analysis project Ga0209237, IMG submission 185820) | Grasslands soil microbial communities from the Angelo Coastal Reserve, California, USA - Sample 10_02_2013_1_40cm (SPAdes) (version 2) | ecosystem: Environmental > Terrestrial > Soil >... | reverse complement strand
CGACGAGCGCTCCGTCCGGGGGGCTGCGCCCCCCGAGGACCCCCCGCGATCACCCAGGACCCCCCGCGATCACCCAGGACCAGCCCCGATCACGAAGTTACAATAGTCATTCGGACGTGCAGAAGAACCAGTTGACTTGGATGATCGGCGGACCCCAGGGAAGCGGCATCAACGCATCCGCCGAAGTGTTCGCGAAGGCCTGCTCGCGTGCCGGGCTGCGCATCTACGCGAACATCGAGTACCACTCGAACATCATGGGGAAGCACTCCTTCTATCGCGTTCGCGTGGGCGACGAGGACGTCCGCTCGTACCGGGACAAGACCGACATCCTCGTCGCGCTCGATCACGAGACGCTCGCCGGCGACGGCGATCACCGCCGCTGGCCGACGCACTACGGCCACCTGCACGAGGTGAACGAGGGCGGCGGCGTCATCTACGACGGCGAGATCGGCTTCGACATCGCCGGGGGGCGGACTGATCTCCACTTCCGCGCCGTCCCCTTCATGGAGCTCATCAAGAAGGCCCTCGAGGAGGTCGGCAAAGGCGAGCAGGCGCGCCGCTACGAGGTCATGAAGAACACCGTCGGCCTCGGCGCGTCCCTGGCGCTCTGCGATTACCCGTTCGACCTCGTCGCCGAGGTCATCCGCTCGCAGTTCAAGGGCAAGCGCTCCGAGGTCGGCGAGCTCAACGTGCGCGCCGCGCGCCTCGCGTTCGAGTACGTGAAGGAGCACTTCGACACCTCGAAATTTCCCTACACGCTGAAGCCGTATCCGGAGCCCAAGGCGCGGATTGTCGCGAAGGGCTACGAGATCCACGCGATCGCGAAGCTCAAGGCCGGCTGCGCGTTCCAGACCTACTACCCCATCTCTCCCGCGACGGACGAGAGCGTTTTCCTCGAGCGGCAGCAGCGCGACTACAACCTCCTCGTCGTGCAGTGCGAGGACGAGATCAGCTCGATCAACATGGCCGTGGGTGCGGCGCACATGGGCGTGCGCGCCTCGACCGCGACGAGCGGTCCGGGCTTCGCGCTCATGGTCGAGGGCATCGGCTTCGCCTCGATCACGGAGGCGCCCGGGCCCGTGCTCATCCTCTACCAGCGCGGTGGCCCGTCGACGGGCATGCCGACGCGCCAGGAGCAGGGCGACCTCCAGTTCGCGCTGCACCCCGCCCAGGGGGACTTCCCGCACCTTGTCATCGCCCCCGGCGACCTGCGCGAGTGCTACCAGGACACCTTCTCCGCCTTCAACTGGGCGGAGCGCTACCAGATGCCGATCATCGTGCTCTCAGACAAGAAGCTCGCATCGGTCTACACGACGATCGACAAGCTCGAGCTCATGTACGACCAGATCGACCGTGGCGAGATCTTCACGGGGAGCGAGTGGACGCCGGTCGCGGCGAAGGGCCCGAACGACCAGGGGACCCAGGCGCCCGGCCACAACGGGAACGGACACAAGCTCGACCTCGCGAACGTGAAGGAGTACCTCCGCTACGCGCTCACCGACGACGGCATCTCGCCGCGCTCGCGGCCGGGCGTGAAGGGCGGCCGCTTCTGGGCGACGACCGACGAGCACGACCCCGACGGGCACATCACCGAAGGCGTCGAGATGCGCATGGCGATGATGGAAAAGCGGATGGGCAAGCTCGCGCTCGCGGCGAAGGCCATCCCCCAGGACCAGCAGTACTTCCTCCACGGGCCGAAGGACGCCGAGCTCACCGTGCTCGCGTGGGGCTCGACGAAGGGCACGGTCCTGGACGCGCTGAAGGTCCTCGAGGCGCAGGGGAAGAGGATCAACTACCTGCAGTGCCGGCTCATGAAGCCGTTCCCCGCGGAGGCCGTGGGCAGGATCCTCCGCGAGGCGAAGCGCATCGTCTCGGTCGAAGAAAATTACTCGGGGCAGCTCGCGCAGCTCGTGCAGGAGCACACCGGCGTGATGATCAGGGAGCGCGCGAACAAGTTCGACGGGCGCCCGTTCAGCGAAGACGAGATGGTCCGCGCGCTCTCGCGGGTGTACGACGGCGCGAAGGCCGAGCCGGTGGTGACGCATGTCCGTTAGCGCGCCGGTGAAGCTGACGCTCAAGGACTACAAGAGCGATCTCCACAATGACTGGTGCCCTGGATGCGCCTTGCCGTCGACACGGATTATGACCAGAGACGGCATCAAGCGAATCGACTCCATTGAGGTCGGCGACCGTGTCCTCGGCCACGATGGCGCATATCACCGAGTCACCGAAGTGATGTCGCACTGGCACCCGGCGCCCCTACATCGCCTGACCGTGCGAAATCTCGGCGATGTCACCTTGACCGATGATCATCCGGTTTTCATCCTTCGCGGCGACGACGCAAGCCACGATCGGACCAATGCCCGCCAGTGGCTGCCGGCCCGTGACGTGGAAGCTGGCGACTACGTCGCCTATCCGGTCCCGCACGAGACCTTCGATGAGGAGCTTCCCATCTGGCACGCCCGCCGGAAGAAAGACACGAGAAGCCGGCCTCTTCCGTCGTCCCTTGTCCTCGACCATGACTTCATGCGCCTAGCGGGATATTTCATCGCTGAAGGTCACACGCATCACCGCGAAATCCTCTTCACGTTCAATTCGTCCGAGCGTCATCTCGCCGAGGACGTCAAGCAGCTCGTCGGCAGGATCTTTGAGCTCCCGGCGAGCATCACGGAACGGCCGGCGAAGCACACGCTCGACGTTCGCGTCTGTTCCAGCTATCTATCGGAGACGTTCGTCAAGCTCTTTGGCCATCGCGCGAAGGAGAAGCGGATCCCGCAACGCTTGATGAGGGCCCACCCCGCTCGCCAAGCGTCGCTCTTGCGGGGACTCTGGGCCGGCGATGGTTGGATCGGTTCCGACCGTGCCGTTTACACAACAATCTCGCCGGTGCTGGCGCAGCAGGTCCGCGTCCTTCTTCTTCGTCAGGGCGCTATCGCCTCGTTTGACGTCCATCCAGCGAACGGCATCCATCAAGAGTCGTATAAGGTCGCCGTCTCGAGCGCTGAGGACTTCAACGTTCTCGCCGAGATCATGGAGACACCTCCTGTTCTGTTCCCCCGGACGGCCTCACCTCGCGTCCCCTCCGCCGACGGCTACGTATTCCTGCGCGTCAGCCAGAACGAGATCGTTCCGTATAAGGGCTTCGTCCACAACCTCGAGGTGGAAGACGTCCATTCGTACGTCACCGACGCCGCGGCCCTCCACAACTGCGGGGACTTCGGCATCCTCACCGGCATCCAGATGGCCATCCAGCAGATGCAGATCGACCCCGACAAGCTCGCGGTGTTCAGCGGCATCGGCTGCAGCGGCAAGACCCCGCACTACATCAACGCGTACGGCTTCCACACGCTCCACGGCCGCGTCCTCACGGTCGCGACCGGCGGCCGCCTCGCGAATACCGACCTCACCGTCATCGCGCTCGGCGGCGACGGTGACGGCTACGGGATCGGCGCGGGCTACTTCGTCGGCACCGGCCGGCGCAACGTCGACTTCACGTACATCGTCCACAACAACAACGTCTACGGCCTCACCAAGGGGCAGGCCTCACCCACCCTTTCGAAGGGCAAGAAGACGAAGTCCATGCCCGAGCAGGCGATCCAGGACGGCATCAACCCCGTCGCCATGGCCGTCGCCTCGGGCTACACGTTCATCGCGCGCGCCTACGCGCTCGAGCCCAAGTACCTCGCGTCGATCATCGTGAAGGCGGTCGAGCACAAGGGCTCCGCCCTTGTCGACGTGCTCCAGACGTGCCCGACGTACAACGACCTCTACACCAAGGAGTGGTACGAGGGCGCGGACCTGCCCGAGAAGCGCTCGCGCCTCTACAAGCTCGAGGACCGCGGCTACGACGGAAAGGTGTCCGATCCGAACGACCGCGAGGAGATCGTCGCCAAGAAGGCCGCCGCGGTCGCGCGGAGCTACGAGGACGACCCGATCCCGATCGGCATCTACTACCAGGCCGAGCTGCCGACCTACGAGGACGCCGTCATGCAGCGCATCCCCGCGCTCGGCGAGAAGCCGCTCGTCGAGCAGGACGTCTTCCATCGTGACGTCCAGCCACTCCTCGAGGCGATGCGCTAGCCCAGGTTCCGCCGGCTACCGAGAGATCCAGAGAACGACGCGGTCGTCCACCGCTCCGCCGACGAGCGAGACCTTCCAGCACCCCGACTCGGTGATGACCGGTTCCCGCTTCACGGCGAGGTAGACATAGCCGAGGCCGCCGGTCGGCCAGACCAGCGGCGCCGTCGTCGTCCCCGCGCGAAGGATCTCGAACTCGACCGCACCGGCACCGTCGAGCCGCTCGGCGCGAAGCCGCGCGAGAAGCGGTGGAGCGGGCGTGTGAAGGACCCAGGCCCAGCCTTTCGTCCCGCTGCGCGCGCTCCACGGCTCCACCGGACCGGCCAGATCGCCGCCGACGCCCAAGACCACCGGGTACCGTCCCCCATCGAGCGTGAGCAGACGACGGCCGGGCTCGCTGACCGCGCAAGCGGGTACTGGATCGGCATCGTCAGCGGTCCGCCCCGCGGGAGCTCCGCAGCTCGCGATCGCGAAACACAGGACCAGGGGCAGCGCGCGAGGCATCGTTCAGCGGTCCGCGACAGCTCCGGGGAACACCGGACCGGTGAAGCTCGTCATGGCCTCGCCGAAGCCCTGCTGGACGTCCACGTGCCGCGCCTGCGCGCCCACGGTGTAGTAGAGGAACGGCGGCTGGAAGAGGACACCGCCGCTCGGCGGCGTCGACTCGGGGAAGAGCACGAGCGTGAAGCCGCCGGTCACGATCCGCACCTGCGTGTTCGCCACACGGTCGAGGAGCGCAACGACGAGACAGCAGTCGGCCTGCGCGACGATGCCGTCGGGGACCACGCGCGAGCCGCGCTCGCGCAGGGCGTCGATGCTCTCGAGCCCGGACGCGCCCGGCGCGAGGCGGACGATCTGGCCGTCGGCCGCGGCGCCGAAGAGGGCTCCGTTGGGCGCCATCGTGATGCCGACGAGCGCCGTCTTCGCTCCGAATTTCACGCTCGTCGTCTTGTCGCTCACCACGAGACCGCCCTCGCCGAGGCAGGCCATGGCGACGCGCCCGGCCGCGGCGACGATCCGGTCGCCACAGCGAAGATCGCCGAGAACGCGGCGCACCGAGTGCAGCGTGGCTCCGTCGAACTCCTCGAGCGTCGCGAGCGGACCCTCGCGGAGCAGCGCGAACACCGCGCCGGTCGAGCGATCGACCGCGAGCGTGCCGTGGCCGATGCCCGTCGGCGCGGGTTTGGTGTTCGGGATGAGCCGCAAGGCCTGCTCGGCGCCGCTCGCGACGTCGAACGAGCGAAGGCGGGCGCCGGCGTCCGTGCCGTCGAGGACGTAGAGCCGGCCGGCCTCTGGCCACGTCGCGACCTGCGTGTCGCCGAGCTCGGTCGCGATCGTGTACTTCGTCGCGTGGTTGAGGAGCGCGAGCGCGGCGACGCCGCCGGGGCCGACGACGAAGAACGTCGCCGCCGGGAACGCGCCCATCATGTCGGTGACGTCGATCTGCGAGACCGGCGTCGCGGTGGCGGTCGCCGTCGTGGACGGCGCCGGGGAGGAGCGCGTCGCTCCTCCCGCGCAGGCCGCGCTCGCCACGAGGACGAGCGCGAGCAGGGAGCGCGTCACGCCGGCACCGGTGCGGTGCGGCGGTAGAGGAGCACGCCGATTCCGAGGAAGAGGAGCGCGGCGCCGAGCGCTGCGACGCGACCGACGTCCGCCGGGATCGCGAAGGCATCGGGCTCTTCGACCGTGCCGACCGGAAGATCGGCCTGCGGCGCGACCGGCGCGGTCGCGGCGAGGCGGCGCACGTCGAAGCTGATGTCGCTCGTCTCGTCGCCGAGGCGGAGCTTGCCGTCGTATGCGGCGGCGCGGAACGGGTAGAAGATGCCCGCGTAGGTCGCGCCGGCGCCGTCGGAGCGGACGAGCTTGAGCGGGACCTCGAGGCACTTCGTGCGGTCGCCGTCGGTGCGCATGACGACGACGAGCCCGGTCGGCGGGAGCGCGACGGCCTCCGGTCGCTGCGCCGAGACGACGACGGTCACGGGCTTTCCGTCCGACCAGGGCCGGCCGTCGGGCGTCTGAAGGGAGACCTGCGGGTCGAAACAGGTGGGACAGGCCGCCGCGGGCGTCGCGAGGGAGAGGGAGGCGAGCGCGGCCACGGCGAGCGCGAGGACGATGCGCCGCATGAAGACACCTCCTGGGTGCGCGTTCTGCCCTCCTTACAACGCCTCCCCGAGGCCGGTTCCCGAGGCCCGCGAGGCCCGCGAGGCCCGCAACTCGTGGCTGCCGTCGGGCCGCCCGCCGCCCCGACCCGGGGCCCGTCGCCGAGCCGCTCCCATCGGCGCAGGTCCGGGCTGCGCGCGAGCCCGCAGCGCTCCTCGTAGTTCTCCTCGAGCGACGCGCTCCCGTCGTACAGCCCGAGCCAGCCGCCCTCGGAGTCGGACACGGCGGTCGCGAGGCGCGCGGTGAACCGATCCCAACCCTTGCCCGCGGCGAGCACGCGACCGCGCCACGTCCAGCGAAGTCCGTCCGCGCTCTCGGCGAGACCCGTCTCCGAGCGGGTAAGACCCGTCGGGAGCGCGTCCTCGCCCGCATGGATGCCGCGGAGGTCGTCCGGCACCGTTCCGTACGAGACGAACATGAGCCAGCGGCCGGCGACGCGTCGCAGCGACGGATCCTTCACCGCCACCGCGTCCGCGTTCTCGGCGGTGAACGTGGCGGTCCGCGTCGCGGGATCGAACCGATCGGGAGCGTCGGCCTCGAGGAGATCGATGCGCCATCGACCGCTCCGCCCATCGACGTAGCTCACGTAGAGCCGCCAACGATCGTTCTCGCGCACGATCGCGCACCGCTCGATCGACGGGCTCGCGAAGTCGTCGCGCGTCGCACGCCAGATCGGTACGAACGCCGTGCCGTCGCCGCGCGCGACCACGAGCTCGGCGCCGCGGACCGGTCGTGGCCAGCGGAGCCGGTACACGAGGTAGACGACATCTCCGTCGGCGTAGGCCCCGGGAGCGCCGGCCCAGCGGCCGAATCCGGCGCCTGGCGGCGCGACGAGCAGGGTGCCGCGCGCGGGGTCGACTGGTGGTCGCACGAGTAGCCGAAAGTACTAGCCGGTCATGCAAGCAGGCGCGCCCCCGCCCGCCGTCCTAACTACCGGGCGCCTCCTCCGTTTGAACTAGCGGACGGGAGGTTCTCCATAAATGAAGCTGCGAACGCTTGCCGCGTCCATCGCGCTTCTCGCGATCATGTCCGGCGTCGCGTATGCCGCGGGTAACTTCCGCCAGGTGAAGCCCGGCGAGTTCGACCCCGGCAAGACGTTCCTGGTCCAAGCCCAATGGCTCACGGGCATCGGCTGCCCGACGAACGCAAAGCAGTTCGACGGCACCACGACCACGACGTACTCGGATCCCGCCTGCGTCACCGGCGACAACGGTGACAAGCGCAACGAAGGCTTGCTCCTCGCGAAGACCGGCCCCACGCCGAACGACGCGTCCGCCTTCGCGGAGCTCAAAGAGGTCAAGGGCCTCACGGTCACCGAGCTCGGCTACGACATCCGCAAGCCGGGTGTCCTCAATACCGATCCTCGCGGCTCGCACTGCGGCGCGGGCGCTCCGCGCTTCAACGTGGAGACCAAGGACGGCACCCTGTACTTCATCGGCTGCAACTCGCCCGCCCCGGACCAGCAGACGCCCGGCAACGGGTGGATCCGCCTCCGCTGGGGTGGGAACGGTCACGCGCTCATGGCCTTCCCGCAGGCCGGCGGCGCCGCCGTCGACATCAAGGGCAAAGAGGTCAAGAGCATCTCCATCGACTTCGACGAAGGTCAAGACCCGAGCGGCGGTCCCGACAGCTTCGGCCTCGCCGTCCTCGACAACATCGACGTGAACGGCATGCTCGTGGGCAGCCACGAGGATCGCTCGGATCACGACAAGGACAAGGACAAGCACAAGAACCACCACCGTGGTGAGGACAGCGACGACGGCGACTAGAACACCGTAGACGTATCGCGAGACAGATCCCGATCGAGGCGGCCCGCGCCAGCGAGCCGCCTCCTTCGTTCTAGGCGATCGGCGCCTTCGTCCCGAGGTGCTTCCCGGCGAACGCGATCTGCCGCTCGAGCTGACGGATCTGCTCTTCGACGACGAGCGAGCCGTGGCCCGCGTCATAGCGGTAGGTCTCGAAGGTCTTGCCAAGCGCGCGGAGGCGCTCCTCGTAGACGTCGACGCCACGCGCCGGGCAGCGCGGGTCGTTCAGGCCGACGAGCATGAGGACCGGCACGCGCACCCGCTCGACGTAGGTGATCGGGTTGCGCTCCCGGTAACGCTCGGGGAGGGCCTCAGGGGTCCCGCCGAAGAGCGCGGCGTCGTACTTCTTGAGCGGCTCCATCTCGTCCTCGTACGCGGCGACGTAGTCGCCGATCGGAACGCTGGCGAGCCCGAGCGCCCACCGTTCGGGCTGCGTCCCGAGCGCGAGCAGCGTGAGGTAGCCGCCCCACGAGCCGCCGCCGAACAGGCATCGCCGCGGGTCGGCGAGGCCGCTCGCGATCGCCCAGTCCTGAACCTTCGCGATGTCGGCGAGCTCGGTGAGGCCGGGGTTCCCGACGATCGCGTCGCGCCACGCCTTTCCGTATCCCGACGACCCGCGGTAATTCACGAGCACGACCGCGAAGCCGTGGTCGACCCAGGCCTGGACTACGGCGCTGAACGTGTCGCGGTCGTGCGCGCCTGGGCCGCCGTGGATGAGGAAGTACGTCGGATGCGGGCCCGCCCCCGTCCCCGCGGGCCGCGCGACGTAGCCATGGATGCCTGCCACGTCGTACTCCGTGTAGCCCACGCTTCTCGGGATCTCGCCCTCGGGCCGCAGGAGCACGCCGTGGCGCAGCGATCTGATCTCGGCCGGCGTCGCCGCATTCGACCACTGGTACCAGACGTCGCCGTCCGGGTGCGCGCGGGCGGAACCGATGGTCCCGGGCTCGACGTCAAGGCGGTCGAGCGCGCGCGTGGCGAGCGCGTAGCGGTACAGCTCCACGCGCCCGCGGTGGTCGTGCCCGACGAGGAGCGCGCTCGCGTCGGGGTACCAGTCCGCGAAGGTCTCGCCGGGGAGGTCGAGCGCGATCTCCGTGTCGTTTCCCGTCGCTGCGTCGAAGATGAGCGGCCGCGCGAGCCCCGCGCGTTCGTGCATGACAAGGAGGCGCGGGTCGCCGGCGAGCGGCGACCAGCGGTGCGGGTGAAGCCCCTTCCCGGGACCGTCCCAGAGCTCCGCGACACCCTCGCCAGAGAGGTCGATCACGCGCACCGCCGGGTTCCGGCTGTCGCCGTGCTCGCTGTGCGCGATCGCGACGAGCGTCTCGTCGCGCGAGAGGTCGGCGACGTGCGCGCTCTGCGGGTGTGCGTAGATTCGCCGCGGCGGAGCGCCGTCCTGGAGGACGTACATCGTCGAGCCCTCGTCGCTGCGCGAGCGACCGAGGACGGCGACCGATCGACCGACGGCGAGCCAGCCGCTGTACGCCGGGGCGAGGTCACCGGCGAGCGCGGTGCTAGCGCCGCCCGCGAACGGCTCGCGCCGCCAATGGCCGAGCTCGTTCCCCTTCGCGTCGTCGAACCAGAAGACGTGCTCCCCGCTCGGGTCGAGCCGCGGTGGAACTCGGAAGCCGGTGCCCTCGGGCCGGTCGGTCAGCTGGCGGCGTGCCCCGGCACGGCGATCCCAGGTGTAGACCTCGAACTTCCCGCTCTCGTTGGAGATGTACACGATGCGGTCAGGGTGGTCGCGGGCCCACGACGGGAATCCGAGACGTGTCGCGTGGAACCGCTGGCGCCACGGCGCCTCGGTCGCGACGCGCGGCCGCGTCATGGTCATCGCGACCGAGTGTAGGTTCGCGCGCCGGTGCGGTCGTCCAGCCATGCGGTCAGGGTCCGCTCGTAGTCCGGCGCGATCGGATGATCCGTGCCGCCTCCCAGCGTCGGGTGGTGCTTCGTTCCCGCGAGCCGAACGATGGTGAGGTCGGGGATGTTCGCGCCTTGCAGGACCGCGATGCTTTCATCGATCGGGACCCACTCGTCCTCGTCGCCGAAGAACGCGAGGACCGGGACACGCGCGCGCGCAAGGATCGGTGCCGGGTCGAAGTCCATCGTCGGCCAGCGACCGGGCGCCGCCGGGAGAACAGGCGGGACGAACGCGAGCGGGAACCACGGCTCCCGCACCACGTCGCCGATGATCTTCTGGGCGGAGTCTCGTGCCAGCGCGCCCCGCTCGAAGCCCTCCCAGGCCCGGCGCGCCGCGAGCATTCGTTCCACGTCCGCGGCGTAGCCCTCCCGTCGGAGCTGGACGGAGGTGCCCCAGCGCATCTGCGCCGCCGGCGTCACGCCGCACGCGCCGACGAGGATGAGGAACGCGACGTTCCTGGACCGCGACGCCGCGAGCGGCGCCACCCAAGCTCCCTGGCTGAAGCCCCAGAGGCCGATCCGCTTCGCGTCGATCTCCGGGCGCGCGGCGAGCGTCGCTACGGCGGCGAGCGCGTCGGCGCTCTGCTCGTCGAAACGATCGGCCGCGCCGGCCCGCCGGTCGAAGCGAAATACGGCGACGCCCCGCGGTGGCAGCACGCGCGCGAGGTGGAGGAAGAGGAAGTGATCGCGAGACGCACCGCCGGCCGGATGCAGGGCGACGACCGCCGGAGCGGGGCCGCCGACGCCGGGGAGATGCAGCTCGCCGGTCAGCCCCGCGAAGCGCAGCTCCTCCCCCCTCACCGCCTGCCGCGACGCGCCCACCTGAGCGCCACCGCGGCCGAGTCTAGGGAGCCCGGCTAACCGCGCCGCATCGCGCTTCCGGCAGGACCGCGCCGTCCGACCGGAACGCGTGGCCGGCCGCGGCCGCCGTACCAGATGACGAAGCCAAGGAGCGCGGCGGGCGCGGTGATCCACACGGGCGAGCTGGCCGGAAGAGCAGCGCAGCAACCTGCCGGCGCGCCGAAGACCACCGGCGCCGCGACCACGATCCAGGGCCACTGGAGCGGGCGTGCCGAGAGCCACGAGGGGATCGTCAGCGGGTCGATCGGGGCGAACCCGCGGAGCCACCAGGGGAACGGCACGATCTGGGCGATCCACGGCGCCGCGACGACGAACGCGAGATTCAACACGACGAAGGCCAGCCCCCGCCGTGAGGGCGGGAACGCGAGCGCGGGCCATGGAGCAAGTGCGCCGGCGATCGTCGCCGCGAGCCCGAGAGTCCGCGGAACACTGAGCGGGTTGAACGACGCGCCCGTGACCACGACCGCCGCGGCGAACGCGGCGACCCAGGCATCGACCGGCCGACGTGCGAGCCGAGCCGCCGCGAGGAGGAAGAGCGCGGCGCCGACGGTCCAGCCGGCGGCGTCGTGGAGCCAGAGCCCGATGCGGAGGTCGTTGGGGCTCGGAAGCACGTGGGCCGTGGCGAAACCGGCGGCCGCGAGCGCGAGGACGCTCGCGAGAACGAGTGAGCCGAACGCCGCGAGATAGAACGGTCCGCGCACGACCTCGGCCGGCGGGCTAACGCCCGTCGCGATGCACGCTGTACACGTCGCGGATGCCCTCGAGCTTCGCGAGCACCCGCGAGAGCTGCTCGACGCTCGTCACCTGGAGCGTCGCGTTCACGGTCGCCGTCTTGTCGGGGTTGGCCTGCGCCGAGAGCGCGAGCAGGTTCACCTGGTTCTCGCTGATGACCCCCGCCACGTCGCGCAGGAAGCCCTCCCGGTCCCAGCCCTCGATGCGGATCGCCACCGGGTAGGTGCGCGCCGCGCTGCGCTCCCACTCGACCTCGACGAGCCGCTCGCGGTCGGCGGTGCCCTTCACGTTCGAGCAATCCGCGCGATGCACGGTGACGCCGCGACCACGCGTGATGTAGCCCACGATCGCCTCGCCCGGCACCGGGTTGCAGCACACGCCGAAGCGGATGAGCAGGTCGCCGACGCCCTTTACGCGCACGCCGCCACGCGAGGTCGGCGGGAGCGGCGGCGCGACCTCGGGAATGGCGAGCTGGGTATCGTCGACGATCCCGAGGCGCATGACGACCTGCGGTCCCGTCAGCGCGCCGTAGCCGAGCGAGGCGAACAGCGTGTCAACGTCGTGCAGGTTCAGCTCCTCGGTGACGCGCCGCAGGTCCTCGTCCGAGATGTCACCGAGCGAGCGCTGCGCGATCCGCTTCAGCTCGCGGTCGAGGAGCTCCTTGCCATGCGTGACGTTCTCCTCGCGCTGGGCGCGCTTGAACCACTGGCGGATCTTCTCGCGGGCACCGGGCGTGCGGACCATCGTGAGCCAGTCGCGCGACGGCCCGCGCGCGGCCTTGCTCGTGACGATCTCGACGATGTCGCCGGACTGCAGGCGGTGGTCGAGCGGGACGATGCGCCCATTCACCTTCGCGCCGATCGTGCGGTGGCCCACGTCCGTGTGGATCCGATAGGCGAAGTCGATGGGCGTCGACGCGGCCGGCAGCGCCTTCACCTCGCCCTTGGGCGTGAAGACGAAGACCTCGTCCTGGAAGACGTCGACCTTGAGCGACTCGACGAACTCCTGCGCGTCGGTGACGTCGTGCTGCCACTCGAGGAGCTGCCGCACCCAGGCCAGCTTCGACTCGTAGTCCCGGTCGGACTTGCCGCCTTCCTTGTACCGCCAGTGGGCCGCGATGCCGTACTCCGCGAGCGCGTGCATGTCGGCGGTGCGCACCTGGATCTCCACGGGCTGCCCGCCCGGGCCCATGACCGCGGTGTGGAGCGACCGGTACATGTTCGCCTTGGGCACGGCGATGTAGTCATCGAACTGCCCGGGGATCGGCGGCCAGAGCGTGTGGACGATCCCGAGCGCGGCGTAGCAGCCGGGGACGTCCTGGACGATGACCCGGATGGCGAGGACGTCGTAGACCTCCTCGAAGCTCACCCCCTTGCGCTCCATCTTCTGCGCGATCGACCAGAGGTGCTTCGCGCGGCCGGAGAGCTCGGCACGGACACCGGCCTTGTCGAGCTCGCTCGCCAGCGTCTTCATCGTCTCGTTGATGTAGCGCTCGCGGACCTGTCGCCGCGCCGCGAGCTGCTCGGCGATCTCCTTGTAGTGCTCGGGCTCGAGGTATTTGAACGCGAGATCCTCGAGCTCCCACTTGATCTGCCAGATCCCCAGGCGGTGCGCGAGCGGCGCGTAGATGTCCATGGTCTGCCGCGCGATGCGCCGCTGCTTCTCGGGCGGGAGCGGCGCGAGCGTCCGCATGTTATGGAGGCGGTCGCAGAGCTTCACGATGACGACCCGCAGGTCGTCGGCCATCGCGAGGAGCATCTTGCGGATGTTCTCGGCCTGGTGCTCGTCCCGCGACTGCCCGGAGAGACGCGACAGCTTGGTGACGCCATCGACGAGACGGCCGATCTCCTCGCCGAAGTCGCGTCGCACGTCCTCGGTCGTGCGCTCGGTGTCCTCGGGGACGTCGTGGAGGAGCGCGGCCGCGACGGTCGCGGAGTCCATCCCGAGCTCGGCGACGAGCATCGCTACCGCGGCGGGGTGCGTGATGTACGGCTCGCCCGAGACCCGACGCTGCGTGCCGTGCGCCTCGGCGGCGTAGGCGTGGGCGCGCTTCACGAGCTCGGTGTCGCCGTCCGGGTAGTGGCGCAGCAGCTCCTTCGTGAGCCCGTCGATGTCGACGCTGGCGTGCCGCTGCGGCCGTAGGCGGTCGGTGATCCCGATGATCCGCGAGGTGATCGCCGAGGTCCGTTGCGCCATTACGCGAGCACCGGTTCCTGCAGCATCCGCGCGGCGGTCCCGACCGGGCCAAAGTCGCGGAGCTCGAGCTCCACGAACCCGCGCAGGCCGGTGCCCACCGAGACCACCGCGTCCACGCGGCCGGCATCGGTCATGTCGGCGGCGTGTCCCCCGCGGCGGAACGCCATCGCGTCGAACGTGAAGCGGCCGACGGTGATCTTGCAGCGCAGGTGGTCGCTGTCGGCGCCGACCTGGCGGATGTCGTACACGCGGACGTCGCGCACGAGAAGGTATGGCCGAGGGTTCCCGGCGCCGCACGGCTCGAGCGTCGCCAGCTCGAGCGCGAGCCGCGAGGTGAGCGCCTCGGCCGCGATCTCGGCGTCGACGCGGAGCGACGGCACGGGCCGGACCCCGGCGAGCCGGCGGCGCACGACCTCGTCGAGGCGCTCGGTGAGCTCTCCGATCCGCTCGACCGGGACGGAGAAGCCCGCGGCCATGGCGTGTCCCCCATGCTTTGACAGGATGTCGTCGCATTCGTCGAGCGCTTCGGCGATGTGCACCCCCGCGATCGACCGGCACGAGCCTTTGCCTTCCGCGCCGTCGACCGCGATGACGACCGCGGGCCGGCCGTAGTCCTCGACGAGGCGCGAGGCGGCGAGGCCGACGATCCCCGCCGACCAGCCGGGATCGGCGACGACGGTCGCCCACGCGTCCGGCCGCTCGGCCGCGCGCTCGCGGGCCGCTGCGACCACCAGGCGCGTCAGCTCCTGCCGGTCCGCGTTGCGGACCTCGAGCGTCTCCGCAAGATCCTTCGCCTCCGCGGGATCCTCGGTCAGCAGGAGACGCAGCGCGTCTTCGGCATCCGCGATCCGGCCCGCGGCGTTGAGGCGCGGTCCGAGCACGAAGCCGATCTCCTGCGCGCCGACGCCACCGAGCTTCAACCCGGCGCGCTCGACGAGCGCGCGGACCCCCGTGAGTGGGGCCTTGTTCAGCGCGTCGAGGCCGGCGCGCGTGAGCGCGCGGTTCGCCCCGCGCAGCGGCACGACGTCGGCGACGGTCGCGAGGGCGCAGAGCTGCAGGAGCTCCGACTCGCGGAGCGCGTAGCCGAGCTCGCCGAGGAGGTGTCTCGCGAGGACGAGCGCGACGCCGGCGCCGGCGAGATCCTTGTCGGGTGACGGGTCGCCCGCGCGGCGCGGGTTCACGAGCGCGTATGGCTCGGGCAGGACCGCCGGCGGATGGTGGTGGTCGGTGATGATGAGATCGATGCCGAGCTCGCGCGCGAGCAAGGCCTCGCGCACGGCGGTGACGCCGCAGTCGACGGACACGACGACGCGCGTCCCGTCCGCGGCGAGCTTGCGGAGCGCCTCGCCGTTGAGGCCGTACCCCTCCTCGTAGCGGTTCGGGATGTACGCGCCGACGACCGCGCCGAGCTGGCGGAACGCACGGACGAGGATCGCCGAGCCGGCGATGCCGTCGACGTCGTAGTCCCCGTAGACGACGATGCGCTCGCGAGCCGCGAGCGCACGGTGGAGCCGCTCGACCGCCCGGTCCAGATCGCGCATCGGCGGGCCCTCCTCCGTCGCGACCCGGGCCGCCAGGAAGTCCGCCATTTCCCTTGCGCCGATGCCCCGCCCGGCGAGGATCCGCGCGACGAGCGCGGGGATACCATCGGGGACATCCCCGATCCGCTGTGCGGGCATGATCCAGCGACGCTGCGCCACGAGGCCCATCTGACCTTCAAGTATCCCGCACTCGTGCTCGCGATCGGGCTCGCTCTGGCCTCCTGCGTCCCGCCCGCAACGCTGCCGGCCGCATCGACGCCGGCGGCCGGAGGCCAGAACCCCCCGACCAAGACCGCCAACCCCACGATCCCCGGGCTCGCGCAGGCGCCCCACGTGATCTTCGGACCGCTCCGGGCCTGGTACCTCGCGCCAGATCCCGCCTTCCGCGAGGATGTCCACGTCGCCGTGACGTTCCCGGACGGCGACCCGACCGACGGGCGCCCGCGCGCGCGCCTGCGCTCGAACGGCCGCCTCGTCGACCTCGTCAAAAGCCGCGACCTTCCCGCCTCGTGGCAGGCGGAGCTGCCCCTGGACGGGGCGCCGCCGGGCGATCAGCGGATCGAGATCCTCGTACGGCTGCGCGACGGGACCGACGCGTCGCTCGCCACGCGCGACTTCGTGCTCTCGGCGCCGGAATACGTCGTGTGGACGCTCGACTTTGAAGGCGACGCGTCGGGCGACGCCGAGCTCGCGAACGCCGCCGCGATCGCCGACGGGCTGCGCGTCCCGATGACGATCATGTGGAACCCCCGCGTCTGGACCACCACGCAGGTGAGTCCCGCCCGCGCCGAGGCGATGCTCGCCTGGACGAAGGCCCGCGGGTCGACCGGCGACGAGATCGCGCTCCACCTGCACATGTGGACCGACTACGTCCGCGCGGCCGGCCTGGTGCCGCGCACCGTGCCGAGCTGGGCGGGGCGCCTCGACGGGTACGACGTGCCGATGACCGCGTACAACGAGATCGAGACGCGGACGCTCCTCGACCACGCGCTGCGGCTGATGGCCGACCACGGCCTCTCGCGACCGCTCACCTTCCGTGCGGGCGGCGACTTCGCGAACGCCGAGAACCTCCGCGCGGTCGCGGCCGCCGGGTTCGTCGCCGACTGCACGGCGGTGCCGGCGGGGACGTTCGGCAGGCTCACCTGGCCGTGGACCCTCGCTCCGGACGCGCAGCCCTACCGGCCGTCACGCGACGACGCGAACAAGCCCGGCGACCTCCCGCTCCTCGAGGCGCCGACGATCGGCGGCAACACTTATGGCTACGACGCGCGCACGATCCAGCCGATCGCGCGCGCCGACCTGTCGAATCTCGCCGCCGCGGGGCAGCCAGCGAAGGAGCGGCGCGCGATCACGATCGTCTCCCACCCTGGGACCATCGACGCGAGCGAGCGCGCCGCGATCGAGGCGCTCCTCGGCGCGTTCGCGCCGCTCCGCTACGACCGGGACACAGGCCCGCTGCGCTTCGTCACGCTCGCGCAGCTCGCGAAGGCGTACGGGCTCTAGCGAGCGAGGCTGAGCGAGGAGCGGCTCAGGGGCGGGGGCCCGAGGGGCAGGGGCCCCTCTCAGCGCAGCGTGCAGCGAGCCGCAGCGAGCGTGCGCGACGAGCGAATCCGCCAGCCCTGAGCGTGTCTCCAGCGCGCAGCGCTGAGATTGATGAAGGCGTACGGGTTCTAGCGAGCGAGGCTGAGCGAGGAGCGGCTCAGGGGCAGGGGCCCCTGTCAGCGAGCCGCAGCGAGCGTGCGCGACGAGCGAATCCGCCAGCCCTGAGCGTGTCTCCAGCGCGCAGCGCTGAGATTGATCAGATGAGCTCGGCGGTCTTCGTCGCCGACAACGACCCGTTCATCGACGGCTCCTCTTCGAAGAGCTTCGGAAGCTCCACGGGCCTGCGCAGGAACGGCGCCGACTTCTCCGGGTTGGCCTCGTCGGCGTAGACGAAGATGTCGTCGAGCTCGGGGCCGATCAGCTCGCCCCGCTGGATGAGGGCCTGCGCGACGGCGTGTACGGCGTACTCCTTCTCCCGCATCAGGCGCTTCGTGTCGTCGTAGAGCGAGTCGAGGAGAGCGTCCGCGAGCCTGAGGACCTGCGGCGACGGCCCGCCCAGGGGACCCATCGGCACGGCGAGGAGCGTCGGGCCCATGCCGAACTGGCCGACGTAGGCCATCGCGATGCTGGTCGCGCTCTGCAGGTCGTGCGATGCGTTCGCGGTCTTCGTCCCGAGGATGTTCTCCTCGACGGCGCGCGAGCCGAGCGAGATCATGATCCGCTCTTCCATCTCCTGCGCGTGGAGCTGGTAGCGCTCTTCGCGCGGGGACCACTGCACCACGCCCAGCGCGTCGCCCATGCGGATGATCGACGCTTTGTTGATGCGGTCTTCCTTGCCCAGGTACCGGGCCGCGACCGCGTGGCCGGCCTCGTGGTACGCGATCGTGCGCTTGTCCTTCGCGGAGAGACTCGCGATGGGCTGCTTCAGGCCGAGCATCCGGACGTCGCGCGCGTTCAACCAGTCCTTGTAGGTGATGAAGTCACGTCCCTGGTCGTGGGCGACGATGAGCGCCTCGTTGATGATCGTCTTGATCTCGACCGGGGTCCAGCCGATCGAGTCCGTGACCATCAGGCCGAGGTCGATCTCGGGATCATGCGCCTTCGCCTTGAGGTAGTGCTGGATGATGTCGCGGCGGCCGTCGCCGTCGGGCTCGTAGACCTGGAGCTTGCGGTCGAGCCGGCCGGGCCGCACGAGGGCCGGGTCCAGGACGTCCGGACGGTTCGTCGCGCCGATGACGAAGACGACGGGCTTCGGCGGCACCGGGCCGCGGATGAAGCCGAGCCAGCGCCCGAGCTTGTGGCGCCAGCGGTCTTCGACATGCTGGCCGAGCGAGTCCATCTGGTTGAGCATCGTGTTCAGACCCATCCGGCCCATGCCCATCATGCCGCCCATCATTCCCTGCTGCTGTCCGCCGCCCTGCACGCCGCCGCGCGACATGCCGATGGAGTCAAGCTCGTCGACGAACAGGATCGTCGCGCCCGGCGTCCCCGGCAGCGCGTACTTGCGCGCGAGCCCACGCGCTCTGCGGAAGAGCGACATAACGATGAGCGCGTCGACGCCGAACCACATGCTCGACAGGCTCGAGGCGTCGACGTAGATGAACGGCAGGTTCGCCTCCGCCGCGATCACGCCCGCGAGGAACGTCTTGCCCGTCCCCGGCTTCCCTGACAGCAGCATCCCCCGCGGCATCTCACCGCCGAGCTGCACGAATTTCTGCACGCCACGGAGGATCCGCACCGTGCTCTTCGCATGCTCGAGCAGGTCCGGCTGGCCGCGGTAGTTCTCGAACGTCAGACCGATCTGCGGGCTGTCCGGCGTGACCGTGTAGGTGCGCGGCCGCGAGAGGAACCACATGAGGCCGGCGAACTGCGCGATGCCGGCGATCAGCAGGAAGAGGAGCTGGATGACCAGCTGCGGCGCGGATCCGATGAACTCGCCGACGCCTTCCCAGAGGCTTCGCAGTCCGTAGAAGACGACCAGGAGCAGGACGATCACGAAGAGGATGACGAGCCGCCGCAGGTTGTGGTGCAGCACGTACGCCGTCGTGCCCACGAATGAGTTGACCGTCAATTCACACCTACTACCTGGTCGGCCCGCACCTGCAACACGAAGCCGACGATGAGCTCTTGACCCTGCGTGCTCTTGCCTTGCGCGACGTACGCGGACAGTACCCTTCCCTGGTCTTCGACCGCGCCGACGAACTGGACCTTGCGGACGTCGGCGATCGGGGTGAGCGCTTCACCGAGCTGCTTGAGCAAATCGCTCGAGAGCTGTGTCGACAGCGTCCGCGCGTCGTCGTTGAGGACCGCCGCGGCAACGTCGTGAGCGATCTGCGGCTCGTCCGTCTTCTGGATGGAGGGATACGGGCTCGCCGCCGGGCCTTGATCCGTCACCGCGTGCACGACCACGCCCAGGACGAGCCCTACGAGGAGGCAGAGGATCGTCCCCCACGCTCGGGCGTGACTCACGGTCTGCTGCGCGGCGATTGCGGCGGTGCTACTCACTCCGCACCACCTTGCCGCCGACGAGCGTAAGCGCGAGCGGGAAGAACTGATCGCGGCCGTTCGAGGCCCGCATCCCCACCGCGTAGATGTGCACGCTGAGCCGACCGAGCGTTCCGCCCCCAAGGTAGGTGAGCGACAGCGGTCGCATGGTGGCCTGCCTGCTCTGCTCTGCGCTCTGGAACTCGATCGCCCGCTGGACGACGTCGCCGTGCGGCCGCAGCGCGGCGATGGAGTCCGGGTCGCGCTGCAGCAGGCCGAGCATGTAGGCCCGGGCCGCGGACGACTCGCCGCTTCCGAACAGCCCGTTGTCCTGGAGGACGATGCCGATCACGGCCGCCATGACATAGCCCGCGAGCGCTCCGACCAGGAGGATGCTGATGAACGGCGAGAGCCTACGCAGCGATCCCACGTGAAAAGTCTATGCCCTCTATCCCCCGGCACTGAGGACGGCGGTTGAGAATCCGATAAGACCGGCGAGCTCACCCACCCAGAACCCGGCATCCCGCGCCCGCGCGCGCTCGTCGAGGGCCGCCGCATGGGAGAGCAGGCCGGTGACCTGCAATCGCATCGGGCGACCTCGCGTGGCCGCGGCTTCGGCGGCGAAGGCCTCGCTCACCGGCTCGAAGCGGTCGCCGACGTCGTGCAGCCAGAAGATCCGCGGAACGATCGCGCCCCAGCGCGCCCGAGGCGAAAGATCGTCGAGGACCTCGCGGAGGGACGGCGGAAGCTCTCGGATGCGGTCGAGCGCGTCCGAGTACGAGGTCGCCGCGAGCGCGCGCCAAAGCGATACGGCCTCGCCACCGAGCCCGGGCGGCGGCGGTCCAGCGAGGGAGCCACCGGCGGCGTTCAGAGCGTCGACTACGCGCGCGCGATCGCCCGCGTCGGCGAGCGCTTCCGCGGCGGCGACCGGAAGGCGCACGCGCGCCTCCGCGTCCGGCTCCCACGGGGTGAGCGCGCCCGGAGCGCCCTGGCTCCGCGAGAGGACGCTCGCGAGGTACGTGTCGAGATCGAAGTACCCGCCCAGCGCACCGAGGTACGCCGCGCCCGCGAGCGCGCCGCCGCGCGACGCCGCCGCGAGCAGCATGCCCCCGCCAACCGAGAAGCCGAACGCACCGATCCCGTGACCGCGCGTCTCCGACAACGCGGCCAGGCGCGCGAAGGCCGCATCGATGATGTCGGGCGCGCGCCGCTCGAGGTGGCCTTCTTTGATGAACGGGAACTCGGGAAGCATGACGAGGTAGCCGGCGCGGGCGAGCGCGTCCGACAGGCGGCGCGTCTCGGAGTCATCGTTGCCGACCGGCGTGGCGCCGTTCACGAGCATGACCGCCGGGTGCCGCTCGCCCCACCCGGGGCGCCACCA
>Ga0209237_1000594_pt1 | contig 20797 bp, 16 predicted proteins | sample GraSoi013_1_40cm_2_FD_185820 | JGI IMG/M metagenome (GOLD analysis project Ga0209237, IMG submission 185820) | Grasslands soil microbial communities from the Angelo Coastal Reserve, California, USA - Sample 10_02_2013_1_40cm (SPAdes) (version 2) | ecosystem: Environmental > Terrestrial > Soil >... | reverse complement strand
ATTCGGAGAAGCCAAACCCTAATGAGGAATGGCCCTGTCATTGTCTATTCCGGGCGCTTCCCGCTGTGGATGAAAAACTTGCAATGACTAACGGATGGCCCACAGATACTATCACTTCCTGTTTGCAGTCGCCGTGCATGAAGTTGCATTCAAATTCTGTCTGGCTTTACGTTTTGTTTATCGTAGCGGCCACTTCTCTTACCGTTGGCTGTAACCCATCCCCTCGACCCCTCGATTCATTTCCTGTCCGCAAGCAGACGCGATACTTCGATTTTCGCTACGAACGAAATTCCTCTCAGATTGAGGCTATGGCGCGTTTCGCTGACGGTTACATCGACCTCATCAATCGCGATTTTATCAAGACGGATTTCGACTACCCGATCCGAGTTTTCGTGGCAAAGGATCAGAATCGGTTTGAGGAATTTGTCCATCACGAGTTGCACGTGCCGGGTCCGGCAGGTTTCGGTATCTATATGTATTCCAGCAAACTGGTGGCGACCTACGAGGATTCCGGACTCGGAACATTCACCCACGAAGCCATGCATGCCTTTGTGGAAACGGACTTGACGCACCGCCCACACTGGGCCGACGAGGGCATCCCAACATTCTTCGAAAAGTTTTACGGCTATTGGAAGAACGATAAATTGGTTCTGTTCTGGGGCTTTCAGAATCCCTGGCGCATAGAAGCGCTAGGCGCCCATCTCACACGACTAAATCTCCCGGAGATCCTTTCGGACCAGAACCCGGAACGCGATGAGTCAGAACTACGCATGGTGTCGTTGTTTTTGTGGGAGCAGGGTAGGTTTAAACGCTTTCTCAAGTTCATTGCAGACGATGACAAACGCGGATACTCATCCTATTTCGAAGCTGCCATGGACCTGCCTCTGGAAAGAATGATTCCGCTTTGGCAAAAGTACCTTCTTGATGTCGAGCGACGGCGAGACGCAATTCTAGCTTTGCCTTTAAGCGCGATCTTCCACAACGAGGAGGCATTCCAAAGCTTCGCCAAGCTCCACAGCATATCGACCGAACAGGTGCGACAACGAGACTGAGATTGTTGTAGACGGCAAGCAACTTCGGGAACTTTTTGGCGTGCTCCGGCATTACTGTTAGTGAATGCAGAGCGACGAACGTCACTTTGGATAACTTTCCCTCGTCTTTGGAAGGCTTCGGAATTTTGCTCCCTCGGCTTGCCGTTCATGGTGAAGAAACTGCAGAAGATCTGCTAAGCTGTGCTTCGCCGAAATCCATACAGCCCGGAGCTAAATATGGCGAAGTACTACAAGAAGGGTCTCCCACTGGTCGAGAGCGAAGCTGCAAATCTTAAAGTGCAGGAGACGGTCCGGGAAATCCTCGCAGATGTGAGGCAACGCGGCGATGCCGCCGTACGAGAACTTTCCGAGCGGTTCGATGGCTGGTCGCCGCCCGATTTCCGGCTATCGCCAGGTGAAATCGACTCTCTTGTGGCATCGGTTTCACGCCAAACGATTGAGGACATCAAATTCGCGCAAGCGCAAATTCGGAATTTCGCCGAGCACCAAAGAGCGGCATTAAAAGACGTCGAAGTGGAGACGATTCCGGGCGTACGGCTCGGCCACCGCAACATTCCAGTACGCACTGCCGGCTGCTACACTCCGGGCGGGCGTTATCCGATGGTGGCATCCGCTCACATGACGATCGTCACGGCGAAGGTCGCTGGAGTGGAGCGCGTCATTGCCTGTACTCCTCCGACCAAAGGCAAACCCCATCCTGAAACGATCGCGGCCATGGCCTTGGCGGGCGCGGACGAGATCTACCTGCTTGGTGGAGTTCAGGCAGTTGCTGCCATGGCGCTGGGCACCGAGACAATTGCTCCTGTGGACATGCTTGTCGGGCCGGGCAACGCTTATGTGGCCGAAGCGAAGCGCCAGCTGTTCGGAGAAGTCGGAATCGACCTGCTCGCCGGACCGACGGAAATCCTCGTTATTGCCGACGACTCCGCAGACGCCGAGTTGGTCGCCGTCGATTTACTCGGCCAGGCCGAGCACGGGCCGACGTCGCCGGCCGCTTTAATTACGACATCGGAGAGCCTGGCGCGCGCTCTGCCTGCGGCGATCCAGCGCCAGCTTGCGATCCTGCCTACGGCAGACGTCGCTTCCGTGGCGTGGCGCGACTTTGGCCAGATCATCCTGGTGGCTGATTTCGCCGAGGCGGTTGAGGAGACGGACCGTCTGGCTTATGAGCACGTGGAAATCCTGACCCGGAATCCACGCTACTTCCTGGAGCACCTTCGGAATTACGGGTCGCTGTTCCTTGGTCCCGAAACAAACGTCGCGTACGGCGACAAAGTTATCGGTACAAATCACACTCTACCGACGAAGCGCGCTGCACGGTATACAGGAGGGCTCTGGGTCGGAAAGTTCCTGAAGACGGTTACGTATCAGGAGTGCACCGAGGAGGCGAGCGTTCTCATCGGCGAGTATTGTTCGCGTCTCTGCGCCATCGAGCGATTCTGGGGACACAAGGAGCAGGCCGATATCCGCTTGCGCCGCTATGCCGGGCGAGACGTTGGTCTGGTTGCGAGCTCGGGAGATAAGCCATAGCCTCCCTTCCTGCATCCTTCCGTCTCGACGGCCGGATCGCGCTGGTCACCGGTGCCGGCCGCGGTCTTGGCGCCGTGGCGTCGCTTGCTCTTGCTCAAGCGGGAGCTGAAGTGCTTCTAGTGAGCAGAACGCGAGGCGAACTTGAAGCAATCCAGAAGAACATCATCGACTCAGGCGGGCGCGCGAAAGTCCTGGTCTCGGACGTAACCGACACGAAGCAATTGGATGCCGAGCTCAATCGACTGGAGCAGCTCGATATACTCGTGAACAACGCCGGCATGAACATTCCGGAGCCGTTCGTGGAAGTATCGGAGTCCCATCTGGATAAAACGCTCGCGCTCAATGTTCGTGCGGCCTTCCTGGTGGCACAGAGCGTCGTCCGAAAAATGCTCGATGCATCCGATCGTGCCGTGAAAGGCGGCAGCATCATCAATATGTCCTCTCAAATGGGTCATGTCGGTGCGGAGCGGCGCACGGTCTATTGCATGACAAAGCACGCGATCGAAGGACTGACGAAGGCGATGGCTGTCGAACTCGCGCCGAAGAACATTCGGGTGAATTCCATTGCCCCAACTTTTCTCGAAACCCCGATGACGGCTTCGTTCCTCGCGGACCCCGAGTTCCGAAATTGGGTGATGAGCAGGATTCCCCTCGGCCGGATCGGGCAAATGGAGGAAATCGCGGGAGCTATCGTGTTCCTTGCATCACCAGCCGCTTCTCTCGTCACGGGTACGAGCCTGCTGATTGACGGCGGTTGGACAGCGCGTTGAGCGTGTGTTGGACAGCGTTGTTCTGCCATTAAAAATTTGCGTCGGGCTGAATGACGCCGTAATTTATTAATGAGCATAAGGAGGAATATGAAACCGATTCGATTTGCGACTGTAATATTCGCGGCCACGGCTCTCATTGGCGTGGCGCAAGCGCAGTCCAGTTATTCCTGCGTCAACGACGCGCCTAATCCGTACAAGCAGGTCACCGGCTGGGCGAACATGCCGCGAGCTTGGGCCGCGACCAACAATGTGTTCGTCGACGGCAAGGACAACGTCTGGGTGATGGACCGCTGCGAGGACAAGGGCTGTCAGGGCTCGCACGAGTCGCCGATATGGGAATTGTCGCCCGACGGAAAGGTATTGAAGAATTTCGGCGCCGATATGTTCCTCTTCCCACACACGGTGAAACCCGATGCGGAAGGGAATGTCTGGGCGATCGACGGCGACGCCAAAGAAGGCAAAGGCAATCAGGTCTTCAAACTGTCGCCGGACGGGAAGGTCCTGACGACCTTAGGCAAGCCGGGACAGGGCGGCAAGGGTCTGGACGTCTTCGATCGGCCGACGGGAATCGCCTTTGCGCCGAATGGCGATATCTTCATCTCCGAAGGGCATGCGCCGACGTTCGGCAATTCGCGGATCATCAAGTTCGACAAGAACGGAAAGTTCATCAAGACGTTCGGACGTCTGGGCTCAGGCAACGGTGAATTGAAGGGCCCGCACGTGCTTGCCTTCGATAGTCAAGGCCGGCTCTTCGTCGCCGACCGCAGCAACAGCCGCGTCGCCATCTTCGATCGGGACGGCGAGTTTCTCTCTGCCTGGAAACAATTCGGACGGCCCAGCGGGATTTTCATCGATAAGAACGACATGCTTTACGTCTCGGATTCCGAATCCGAAGATGCGCCGGGCAAGGATACGAACAATCCCGGCTGCAAGAGAGGAATTCGTGGCGGCAGCGTCAAAGACGGCAAGGTTCAGTTCTATATCCCACCGCCGCCGGTCCCTGATCCTAAATTTCCGCCGCCGGAAGGTGTCGCCGTAGACAGCCGCGGCGCGATCTATGCCGCCGCAGTGCAAGCGAAAGAGGTGTACAAATACATTAAGAAATAAATTCGGGGTCAGACGGGTGAATTCCCTATTTTCCGTTCAGCGGTTCTTGACGCGAAAATAGGGAATTCACCCGTCTGACCCCGAATTTCCAACCAGCGCCGCCGCATCGGTTTCAACATCAGGCCGGCCAGCAGCGCCGTCGCGAAGTTCATCGCAATGATGATCGCGAAGACCGGAATCCACGATCTGAATGCGTCGTGCACGAGCGCCGCGACCGGCCCTCCGAGCACGGAACCGACGCCTTGCGCCATGTAGAGAAAGCCGTAGTTGGTGGTCGCGTTCCGCGTACCGAAAGTATCGGTCAGCGTTGAGGGGAACAGCGAGAAGATCTCGCCCCAGCCGAAGAGCACCACGCCCGACATGGCGACAAAGATCACCGGATTCGACCGCGTGAACAGCCACGCGGTCATCGCCATCCCCTCGAGCGTAAACGCGATCACCATGGTGTTTTCGCGGCCGATATGATCCGAGAGCCAGCCGAAGAACGGACGCGTCAGACCGTTGGTAATGCGATCGAGCGACAATGCCAGCGGCAGCAGCGGCAGGCCGAAAACGATCGCGTTCGCCATTCCAAAATCGCGCGTGAAGGCGGCGATCTGCGAGGTCACCATCAGTCCTGCAGTCGACATCATTGTCATCATGACGAACATCAACCAGAAGATCGTTGTTCGCAGCATCTCGCGTGGAGTGAAGCTCACGCCGGTATGTCTCGCACTCGCCTTGGACCCAAGTGTTGCCGGTTGGAAGTTTTGAACCGGAGCTCGCAGTCCCTGTGCCGCGAGAACACCAACCGCCATGAAGATCAGCCCGTAACGCGCAAGCGCCTGCTCGTGTCCCGCATTCTTTAATGTCTCCGAAATCGGAAACGTCGTTAGGATCGCGCCCATGCCGTAGCCGGCCGCGGCGATCCCGGTGGCAAAGCCGCGGCGATCGGGAAACCATTGCACCATGTGACCGATGACGCCAATGTAGACGATGCCTGTGCCGATTCCACCGAGCAGCCCGTAAGCGAGGTACAGACCTACGATTGTGGACGCTCGTGCAGCGAGCACCCAGCTCAGTCCCGTCAGCGCACCGCCAAGCGACAGCAGGGCCCTCGGCCCGAACTTATCGACGACGAACCCCTGACACGGAGAAAGAAACGTCTGGACAACGATGAGGAGCGAGAACGTAATCTGGATTTGAGCAAGGCTCACATGGAGCGAACTCATGAGAGGCTGTGTGAACAGCGTCCAGACATATTGCGGGCTCGAGATGACAATCATGCAGCCCAGCCCCAGCAGCAGCTGAATCCAGCGCGAGCGCATCACAGGATCGGCTCGGGGATGGCTGCCCCATCCTTTCGCGGGTCAGAAGCGCCGTAGTTCACACCGGCGCGAGCATCATGCATCACTGCCTGTCCGCCGCCGACCATGTTCGAGAATTCTCCCTGCAGATCGATCTGGTGTCCTTTCTGCTCGAGGTCCCGGCGCACGTCTTCGGGGAACCGTGACTCCAGCATCACGTCGGTGCCGGAAAACGTCAGCTTGACGAAGCGCGGCGCCTCGAGCGCCGCCTGGATGTTGAGGCCGTGGTCGACGATATTCGAAATGAACTGGACGTGAGCCTGCGGCTGGTTCCAGCCTCCCATCACGCCGAAGCCGACACTGAGATGATCGCGCCTCATGAACCCCGGAATCACGGTCTGTAGCGGCCGCTTGCGCGGCTCGAGCGCATTTGCATGTGAACGATCGAAGGTGAAGAGCCCGCCGCGGCTCTGCAGCGCGAAGCCGGTGCCTTCGGGGACGACGCCTGAGCCAAAGTTCGCGAAGTTGCTTTGAATGAGCGACACCATATTCCCCAATATGTCAACCACACAAAGATACGTCGTGTCGCCGCCGTGCGCCGGTAGATGCCCTGCGTCAACGCTCGCCGCTGCGCGCCGCGGATCGATGAGCGCGGCGCGCTGGCGCGCGTAGGCTTTCGACAACATTGCCTCTACGGGCACCTTCGAGAAGCGCGGATCGCCAACGTGCCGCAGCATGTCGGCATAGGCAAGCTTCTTGGCCTCGATCATCGTGTGTAACGTCTCCACGGTGCCGCGGCCCATCTTGTTGAGCGGCAGTCCTTCGAGGATGTTGAGCATGATGAGCGCCGCGATGCCCTGGCTGTTTGGCGGGATCTCATACACATCCCATCCGCGGTAGTTCGTCGTCAGCGGCGTCACCCACTCGGCCGTGTAGTCCGCAAGATCCGCCGCGGTGTGGGCACCGCCGTGTTCCGCCGAGCACTTGACGATCTTCTCGGCAATTTCGCCGCGATAGAACGCATCGCCGTCGTCGCGCGCAATCGATTCCAGCGTTCGCGCGAGATCCGGATTGCGAAAGATCTCCCCGGCAGCCGGCGCGCGCCCGTTGGGCAGATACAGGGCGGCCGCGTTGCGATCGGCCTGGAGCGCCGGCACGCTACCGAGCCACTCTGAAGCCGTGATCTCGGAGACGGGAAATCCTTGTTCGGCATGGGCGATGGCCGCAGAGAGGATAGTGTCGAACGAGTCGTGTCCGAATTTCTCGTGGAGCGCCATCCAGCCGGCGACGGCGCCGGGCACCGTTACGGAATGAATGCCGGTCTGCGGCATCGTGGTCATGCCGCGCGAGGTCAGAAACTCGATGGTCGCGCCCGCCGGCGACCACCCGCTCGCGTTAAGACCGTGAATGCTGCCGGTCGTGATGTCGTGAACGATGGCGAACAGATCGCCCCCGATGCCGTTCATCATCGGTGCCACAACCCCCATCACCGCATTGGCCGCGATCGCCGCGTCGACCACATGACCGCCGACCCCAAGCACAACGGCGCCGGCCTGTGCCGCCAGCGGATTTTCCGCGGCCACAATGCCGCGTGTAGACATCGCCATCGATCGAGCCTGCCACCGGCTGATCTCCGTGCGAACGTAGTCGGCGTTCAAACTGGCTTTGGGCATGGGTCCTCCAGTGCTTCCGTCCCTCTGTGAAGGCGGAACCGTTCGCCGGTTACACCACCTTGCTCAACTGCTGCTTATAAGCAAACACCTCGTTCTGATTACTGGCCCGCACGCCAGTTCAGCACGACCCTCACTGGCGTGCCGCCTGCATCCCGCAGGAGCCGATTGACCAGAAAACGTTGCCCATCGGCCGACGAGACGTAGTCACCCGCAAGGATAGGGCGCACGACTAGACCAACCTGGGCGCTAAATAGAGGGACAGGTGCACCGATGTCGATGGATTGGTGATCCGGCGCCTGTTTGATCGACGTAGCTGTGAGTCTTCCGTCGAGCGCCAGATAAAACAGCTCCGCACCATCCGGCCGCCATTGCGGCTCATCGCCGCCCTTGGTGGAGACTTGCAACCGGCGTCCTGGTCCCGGAAATGGCTGCACGTAGATCTCGGACACGCCCGAGTTGTTCGACACGAAGGCGATCCATCGTCCGTCCGGCGAAAGCCGCGCGCTGCGCTCGTCCGCGTCGGTTTGAACGACCGGTATCGGCGTCGCGTTTGGTTCACGCGGCAGCGCCCAGATGTCCCATCCGCTTTTCGCATTGATGCGTTGATAGACAATGTAACGTCCGTCCGGCGAGGTGTCCGAAACAAATGTATCTTCCGTCTGAGATTGAAGCAGCAGTTCCCTCTGGCCGGCGCCGATGGGTCTTTGGTAGAGCGAGCGCCGGCCGTTCCGAATCGCGCTGTAGATGATTCGGTTGCCATCGCGAGTCCACAGCGGAAAGATGTCCTCGTCGGGATCGTCGGTGAACCGGCTCACGACGCCACGGCGAACGTCGAGCATCCACAGATCGGAGCTAATTGCGCCCCGTTCGAAGAAGACCAATTGACTGCGATCGGGTGACCACGAGACGCCGTCGGGGTCGCCGAGACGGTCTCCAACGGTCGCGATCTCACGGCCCGATCGGTCGACCCAGGTGAATTGCCGGGCGTAGCGGGCTTCACCGACGCGGAATGCGAGCGCCCCGGCGCTCGCCGACAGGGTGAGAAATTGCCCTGATCGGCCGAACACTCCTTCGGCGACTTGAAACGGACTCCCCTTCAACTCGAGACGATCGGCGCCGAACGCTTGCGCGAAGACGTTTGCGTGTCGAATGAAAAGGAGATGACCGTTCGTATACACGCCACCGCCATCGGCATCCACGAGGCGCTGCGACGATCCGTCGAGCCGGCCGACGTGGATTCCTCGCGAGTCGGGCGCACCGGCCACGTAGTACAGGAAGTGCTGCCCGTCGGGAAGGAAGTAGGGGAAGGTATGGCCCACCTGGCCGGAATCGAGTCGCGTCACGTCAACAGTCGGACCGCCCTCTGCGGATACCCGCAGGATCGGGCTCGCCGGGTTGAGAGCAAAAAGAATGGTCCCGTCGCGGTTCCAGGTTCCTCCGACTGGCACCGTCGCTCTTGCCAATGTGCGGACCAAGCCACCATCGAGATCGAGCCGCTTGAGCAGCCCGTCCGCATAAAACGCAATGGAATGGCCATCCGGAGACCAAAACGGAAACGCCGCACCGCCGGTCCCAGCCAGCGGGCGTGCTGAGACAGTGTTGATCGCACGGAACCAGACGTGCGGCTGGCCTTCTGAGTCGGCGACGAACAGGATCTGTCGTCCATCTGGAGAAAGAGCGACTGATGAAAGAGAGAGCGGATCAGGGACTTCCGGTGTGGTGATGTCGAACCGCACCTCGGGCGGTGCAACAAGTCGCCGGCTCGACCACACGCCCAATGCCAGCAGGACTAAGCTAAGGAAGGCGACCACACTTGCCCATACAAGCCGCTCGGTTCGGGAGTGTGTCGGGGTCCGCGAATGCGCCACGTCGCGGTCCGGCTGCTGCGCCTCATCGATCTCGAGCCGCGCGTCGGCTATTGCGCGCAAGCGATTGGTTTCATCCTTCTCCAAACACCGGCGGAGCAAGCGTCGAACGGACTCGGGCGTGTCTGGGGCAAGACGCCTCCAATCGGGTTCCTTCGAGAGCACGCTGGCCAGGATCTCGCTTGTCGTCGCCGCCGCGAATGCGGGGCGGCCCGTCAGCATCTCGAACAGCAGGCAGCCGAAAGCCCACACATCGGATCGAGCGTCGGCAGTTTGCCCCTTGACCTGCTCGGGCGACATATACGCCGCCGTGCCGAGCAACGTGCCCGGCATGGACGTCATCATCGTTGGCGCTTGAGACGGGGAACTGTCAGCCGGCTGTGCATCGGCTGCTTTCGCGAGGCCGAAATCCAGGACCTTGACTGTCCCGTCGGCCTTCACCTTGACGTTGGCAGGCTTGAGATCACGATGGACGATGCCATGGTCGTGGGCCGCCTGTATCGCCTCGGCGATCTGACGCGCAATCGCCAAAGCCTGACGCAACGCCATTGGGCCACGGGCGATGGGGTGCGACAGGTCTTCGCCTTCGACGAGCTCCATCACGATGGCGCGCGTCGATCCCGCGCCCTCGACGCCGTAAATATGAGCGATGTTCGAATGATTCAAAGAGGCGAGAGTTTTGGCTTCCCGTTCGAAACGCGAGAGCCGCTCGGGGTCGGCCGCGAGCCCGGCCGGCAAAATCTTGATGGCGACGTCCCGATCGAGTTTCGTATCACGGGCGCGATAGACCTCGCCCATGCCGCCTTGTCCAATGAGGGCCTTGATGTCGTACGGGCCGACGCGTGTTCCCGCGGTAAGCACTTTGGATGCGTCCTCGATTCGCTGAGGCACGCGATTATACCAAACGGCAATCTGCGAACGGCCGACGTCACCTCACGCCGGCTTCAGCCGATCCTCTCTAAGCTATGGGGACAGGAGCAGATTCCGGGATGCCGCGCTTGGGAAAATCAGCGAGGCCCAGGATACCGTGAGCGTTGCCGTACAGGAGTTTGTCGAGGTCCGCGCCGGACAAACCGATCTCCTGAATCAACGCGAGCGCGGTTGCGGGATCCCAGCAAGGATAGTCGGAACCATACATCACGCGGTCGATGCCGTAATATTCGATCGCGAATTGGATTCCCATGCTGTGTGGAGAAACCGTGTCGGTATACATGTGCCGGATGTACGTGCTTGGCGGGCGAGGAAGCCTGGCGTTCTTTCCGTTCTTGTCCATGCGGCCGGATTGATAAGGCAACGCGCCGCCGGTGTGCGACATCACGATCTTCAGGCCCGGGTGACGCTCCATGAGACCGGAGAAGATCAGCCGGGAAGCCGCGACGCTGACCTCAATGATGCGGCCAAGACTGAGTTGCAGCGCTCCCCCGTAGCCTTCCAGGTCTTCACCAAACACGGCATCGGTCGGATGAAGGAAGATCGGAACGCCAAGTTGTTCGACTCGAGCGTAGAAGGGCGCGAGCCTTTCAGCGTCGATGCGCGTATCGCGGCCGATGCTTCCGGGAATGTTCACGCCCATGAGGCCAAGCTTATGGATCGCGTGGTCCAGAACCTCGATGGCGATTTCTGTGTCTGTCAAAGGAACAGCCGCGCTGGCCCAAACTCGGCCCGGATATTTCCGCTGCGCCCCCGCCATCTTCTCGTTCCACATGATTGCCGCGTCACGGCCCTCCTCCGGAGGCAGATCTGAAAAATAAATCGAGAATGGGCCCAGCGAGCAGACCACGCTCACCTGATGGCCAAGCCCATCCATATGTTCGAACTGCCGGTCGAGATCGAACCATTCCGTCCAGGAGTTGAGCGAGGGACGTCCCTCATGTCCCACATAGTTGTATCCGCCGCGGTTGTTGCGTTCTGCGCGAGGGTAACCGTTGCGCCGGCAAAGCTGCTCGAAGATCTCTCTGGGCCACCAGTGGAAATGGGAATCGATGATCCTCATGGCGTGGCGTTGTCCTCGAAGAGGATAACACACCGGAAGGCTATACTATCTTCTCGCCATGATGCTGAATCTAGAGCGCCGTCGGCAGTTTCTAACGCTGATGGATGAATCCGGATGGGATACCCTGCTTCTTTACGGAAACACCGCGCGCAAGGACTTTTTCCGCTCGTTGGTCAATTTCAACTTCTTCGGACCGCACGCGGTAGCCGCGCTCACCAGCAATGGAATATCGATTGTGGTGTCACATCCCTGGGATAACGAACTTCTCCAAGATTCGATCGATGCGAACGTAAGCTGGGATGCCGATTTCAATGCCGTCATCCACCGCCTGATTTCAGGAAAGACGGCCATCGCCGGAAGGGAATTCATGGAGACGCGATTTGTTGACGAGGCGACGGTTTCCGCAACCGCTCCGATCGAGAACTTGCGCCGCTTCAAAACGCGTGAAGAAATCGAATACATCCGCCAGGCAGCCAGGCTCGCCGACGCCGGTTACCGGCATTTCGTCGAAACGGCGGAAGCCGGCATGGCGGAATACGAACTCGTCGCCGAAGTCGAGGCCTTCCTCAAGACCAACGGGGCTGAAGACAATTTTATGCTGATCGCCTCCGGAGGAACGGAAGTCTTCGGGATGCACCCTCCTACCGAGCGCCGCTTTCAAAAAGGCGACATCATCACTACCGAGCTCACGCCACAGGTGAACGGCTATTATGCCCAGATTTGCAGGACCATGGTGCTTGGCGAGCCGTCCTCCGACCAGCGCCGCGCCTTCGCCGTTTTTTCTGAAGCTCAGGCCGCCGCCCAGAACTTCATCAAGCCGGGCGTCAACATCAAAGACATCGCGCGTGTTCAAAACGACGTCTTCCGCCGCGAGGGCTATGGCGATTACACGACTCGCAGGTACACGCGTGTGCGCGGGCATAATCTCGGGCTGTACCCGGACGAAAATCCGTGGGTGCTCGAAGATGTCGATTGCGAGGTGAATGAAGGTATGGTCTTGATTGCCCACCCGAATACTTATTTGCCGCTGTCCGGCTACATGACTTTCGGAGACACGCTGCTGGTAACGGAACGCGGCTGTGTATCGCTGAATCAGACCGAAAAGAAACTGTTCAGCAAAGTGTAGACACAGCTATGAAACGAGGCTTGATCACCTGGGATTCATCCGAAATTCCGCCGGCAGTGTTCAACGGGCGCCTCGACGGTGTGCGGCGGGCGCTGAAAGAACGAGACCTGCCGGCCTTGGTCATCTACTCGGATATGTGGCGGTCGAACCAGGCACGTTTTTTTTCGAATTTCATGCCGTACTTCAATCGCGCCTTGCTGCTCATATCCCGCGATACTCCGCCGACACTACTCTGCGGTCTCTCACCGCGTGTATACGGTTGGATCCGGTCCGTTACCACCATCCAAGACGTCCGGCCGGCGGGGAACTTTGCGGAACCACTGTTCGACATTGCCGGCGGGCGCAACTGGACCCGGATCGGAGCATTGGACCTGGATCGATTTCCGTACGACATCCACGAGGCCCTGCATGGCGGACAAGTTGCTTTCGTAAATGTGGAGTCCCAAGCCGTTTTCTCACCGGTAGAGGATGAAAATGAACTCACAATAAGGCGAAAAGCCGCGGCAGTTGCCGGCCAAATCCTGGAAGAGGAAATCGTCCAAGGCGTCGGAGTTACCGATTACCTGTTCGTCGGGAACCTGGAGCGGCGATTTCGAAGGAGCGGCGCCGAAGATTTAGTCATCTTAATTACCAACGGACGGACCGTACCTGCGCCACCGGCAGGCGTGTTATTGGAAGAAAATTTCTCCGTCAGTGTGGCAATGGAGTATCGGGGACATTGGGTGCGGATTTCGCGATATCACGGTGGTGCGAAACCCAAAGCTCCCGGCCTCGCCTCTTATCCGGAGCGAATGGACGGCAGTTACCCCTACGAATCAGGCGGCGGGATTTTACAGGCACACCACGTCGAATTCAATCACAACGGAAAGCGCCTCTTCTACGGCGACACTATTTTGTAAACATCGACACGTATCGATTGTTAAGAGAAAAGCTTCGTCAACTGGTACGTTCCGGGTGCGAGCATGACGGCATAACCTTCCTTTACCAATGCTCGATTTCCCAGGCCGGCCTCCGGACGCGACAGGCCCGTGACACGCGCGAGTTCTCCGCGAAGCGTCATTCCTGCACCATCGAGAAAACCGCGGGCGACCTCGCGCAGCGCTATTTGCCGATTGACCTTCCGCGACAATTCTTCCGGAAAACGCTCTTCGGCCAATCCCCAAAGGTAGGTGAACTTTGGCTCGTATATCACTTCGGTCGGTACGACGATCATCGCTGCCTGGAGCTCATCAATCGCGAGCGCGAATGCTTTTCGATCGGTCACTCCGGACTCGGCGCGCAAGTCGGCGGTTCCCATTTCCCATTCCTTGCGAAGCACGCGTAACACAGAGAGAGCGGTCTTGCTCAAACGCTCCTTCTCCTGGCGCCGGGAAAAACCCCAAAGCGTCTTGAAGTAGGGAATCATTCGCGGTGCGAGGAATATCGCCTTTCCACGAAAGAGCTTGGCATAGTAGACACGGCGGCGACGCACGAGCTCATCTTTCAGCATCCAAGTAAGAGAAGTCTCGGGATCTTTCTGGACATTTCGCGGCAGGACGGCATCGCGGCGCCCGCATACCGAGACATAGAGAGACGGGCCAGGCCGGCGCGAATCTAAAAGACATGACGCAAACCCGACGCGTTCGATGAATCGTTCAGCCTGAACGGCTGTTTCCACGCGCCCTTCGCCGTCGCGCTGCCAATGCGAGTCGCGGTACTCTTCGATCTCGGATGGAAGCAAACGAGACCCAAAACTTGTCAAATGTCGAATGTCTGTTGTGCGATGTTCGATGAACTTGTAAAAACGACCCATTGACAATTCGACATTTGACAAGTTTTGCATTTCAATTGCTCGCCAGCGGCATCAGGGCCGGCGGCGGACCGATCAATCTCGAACGATCCGCTCCTGGTCTTGGCCGGAATTTTTGAGTGCGGCCTCCGGTAGCTTCTGCGATATAGAGGTTCCCTTCTGAATCAACGGAGAACTGATGCGGGTTCCAAATCGCACCAGGGAAGGTGCCCTGCGTGCCCCATGAGGTGATCATCTTTCCACTGAGGTCGTACTTGACGACCTTGTTATTGTTGCCGCCGATGGTCGCGAGATACCCATCCGCAGTGATCATGACATGTTGCGGCTGGCGGAGACCTCCGAACTGCTCGAGATACTTGCCGTTCTCATCGAAAATCTGGATACGGCCATTCCCCCGATCCGAAACGTAAACCCGGCGATTCCGATCGATGTCCACCGCGTGGACGGTGTTGAATTGGCTATTACCTTTGCCCGGCGTTCCCCACTGCATGAGGAACTTCCCGTTCTTGTCGAACTTCATCACGCGCGTGTTCGTATAGCCATCGCTGATAAAGAATGTTCCATCGGGCAGCCACGCGACGTCGGTCGGCCGGCCAAAGTGTTTTTCGTCAGTGCCCGCCACTCCTGCTTCTCCAAGTGTCATGACGAGCCGCTTGCCGTCGTGTGTGAACTTGAAGATTTGCTGCCGCATGTCGTCGATGATCCAGACGTGCCGTTCCGGGTCGTACGGGCTGATTTTGACCTTGTGAGGACCGCGTCCGCCTTCGAACAGATGATCCCATTGCGTCCAGGACTCGATCATCTTGCCCGCGGCATCCACGATGATGATGCAATTGCGCATTTCCGGTTTCGGCGTCAGCGCCGAACCGATGGAGCCGTAGGCGCCGTTGTAATCATTCGGCAGTTTTTCCGGCAGCTTGATCTCACCCCGATTGAGCAGAATGATGCGATTGGGACTTTCCGCGAAGACACCGCCCTGGGAACCCAACGCGTAGCCGGAACGAGCGAGCTGCTGCGGCCAATTCGGGACAACCTCGTAGGGACCTGTTTCGTCTTCTCCGCCCTTCTGCTGGGGCGCCGCAGCTCCCCATAACAGGCCGCAGGCAAACACCACGGCCACCACAAGCGTCAGCTTACGCATAACATTCCTCCTTTTTCACTTCGCGCTAACGGTCGATCTAAATCAATGACGCATTCTTGCAGATTTCCGGACAGCATGCCAGTTCGACGTTGTACTCTGTACACTGAAATCCAGCATATAACCTGAGGAGGATCTCATGCTCATCGGCGCAGCGATCTTTGCAACCGACTACGCTATTCGTCCGGATGAATTGGCTCGTGAGCTCGAACAACGCGGGTATGAATCGTTGTGGTTGCCTGAGCATACTCATATACCGGCAAGCCGCCGCAGCCCTTACCCCGGCGGCGGAGACCTCCCGAAGGAGTACTGGCACACGCACGATCCGTTTCTAGCTTTGACCGCGGCGGCGATGGCGACAAAGAAACTTCGCGTGGCCACCGGCATCTGTCTCATTATCCAACGTGACCCGATCATCACTGCAAAACAAGTGGCCAGTCTCGACATGCTTTCCGGCGGCCGGTTCATCTTCGGCATCGGCGGCGGCTGGAATGCGGAGGAGATGGAGAATCACGGCACCAATTTCAAAAAGCGATGGCGCCTGCTGCGTGAGCGAGTGCTGGCGATGAAGGAAATATGGACCAAGGAAGAGGCCGAGTTTCACGGTGAGTTCGTGAACTTCGATAAGATTTGGTCTTACCCGAAGCCGGTACAGAAACCACATCCACCGATCTTGATGGGCGGAGATGGCGCCACTACTTTTAACAGAGTGATCGAGTTCTCGAACGGGTGGCTACCGCTCGGATATCGGAAGATTGACATGACGCAAAAGATCAGAGACCTGCGGCGGCAGGCTGAAGCAGCGGGCCGTGATCCGAAATCCATCTCGATCACTGTATTCGGAGCCAACCCTCAACCGGCCACACTCGAAGAGCTTGCCAAAGCGGGAGTCGAACGCGCGGTATTTATGCTGCCGCCCGCCCAACGAGACACTGTTCTGCCGCTGATCGATAAGTACGCCTCGTTGATCGAATGAATACAACCGGCGAATGAAACGGCCAGCCCAAAAACTCAGAGGTAAAGGCCACTCACTTGCGGTCGCCGCGCCTTCGACTCCGTTGGCGACGAACCGGCGGCCGAATCAAGAATAAAGTTTCGCTCCGCAGAAACGAGCAACCGAGAGCAGGGTTTTATCCGCCGTCCACAGTTCCGTACTGTTCAGGATGCAGGACAGCAAGAGATGGGCGTCGATCCAGCCGATCCCTTTGCCAAAGATTCTCTTCGGTCCCTTCGGTTCCAGCGGCGTTTACGCGGTGCGGCAGAGGCGCGGGTGTCGGCACCACCCATGGCGGCCAGTCTCTTATGATTGACGGGATGCGAATGATTGTGTCACCATGTCACACATGAAGCAAATCTCTATCCGCGAGTTGCATCGCCGCACTGGTGCGTGGGTGCGAAACGCGCGCAAATATGGGTCGATCGTGATAAGTGACCGGAGCACGCCAATCGCCCAATTGATCCCGTTTAGCGGCGAACCGCCCGAGAATTTGTTTAAACAGTGGAGACCGCTGAAGAAGTTCGCAGAGGCGCTCGATCGGCCTGTGGGCGGAACGCCGGTTGAAGACATCATTGATCAAGATCGAAACCGCTGAAAAAAGTTCCCGGATCGTTCCGGTCTATTTCGATTCCGCGTTGATTGCAAAGTTTTACCTGAATGAACCCGGCCGGGAAGCGATACGCAGCTTAGCAAGAGACGCCGGCAGTGTCGTAACATCGGGAATCGCGGTGGCCGAGGTCTCAGCGGCGTTTCATCGCAAACTGCGCGAAGGCTCTGTGGATCGGGACGTCTTCGATGCCTTGCAGGGACAATTTCAACATGACTTGACGAACGGATTGTGGCGCCTGATCGGACCGACGGAGGTGCTGCTCCAACAAGTGCGCACTCTTTTCCTGCGGTTGGACAGCTCCGTGTTCCTGCGGTCCTTGGATGCATTGCACTTGATCACGGCAAAGGCTGAACACTTCAATCGCATTTACTCCAACGATCAACATCTGCTCAGCGCCTGCCCCAGCGTTGATCTCGAAGGGATCAACCCCATCCGGCAACGACGCCCAGAGGCCGTACCTTCGGATCCTTCCCGCCGCTCCGCTGTGCAGATTCCAAAAAAGCGTCGAGCTTATAGAAAGCTCAAAGAAAATAAGCGCTAATCCATCCCATGGAACCGGAATCGATGACCTGAGGATCCCTGAACAGTGTGACTCCACTGGATTTTCACTTTACCGCGAGCGGGGGCTTCCCTTATGGACATCCGCGAGTCAAAATACCGCTGTATGAGTGACCCGATCCGATCCGAGGCTCAGAGGCGGCCAGCCGTCGATGGCGTGGTTGGGCTGCATTCTGCCAGACACGCCGGAGCGTTCATCGGCCGCGGCATCGCGCATATCGAAAGGGCGCTGACAAGACAAAATACCGCCCGGAACGCGATGCTGCTCAGCCTGCTGGCACTGCCTCCGATCAGTTTCCTGTACCTGGCATTGCGCCCGAACCCGCGCCAGCTATGGGCGCAGCGCTGGCCTACCATCGTTTTTCTCGGTCTCTATCAAATGGCTTTGGATCGTTGTGTGGAAATTACAGGCCTCGAGTATTTGCCGAAAACGGGTCCGGTCATCCTGGCAGGCAATCACATCAACAAAACGTCCATGGATGGGATGCTTCTGGGCTCGAAGATCCTCGTTGAGCGGGGCGTTCCGGCCAAATGGGTCTCGATCGCTGATCCGCCGGGCTGGATGCTCCAACACTTCGTCCGTCTTTTGGGTAAAACCGATGGCATAATCTTGCCCATCCAAAAAGGCATGACCACGAAAACAATGGTGGAATTTCTGAGGAATCCCTCAGCATTTCAACGCCGCCAACCGATGCTGGGAGTCTTTCCGGTGGGTGAAGCCGATTTCGATTTTGAGAAGCACATGACCAAACCCTGGCACACGAGTGCCGCGGTTGCAGCACTCGAAACAAGAGCGGCCATCGTGCCGTTCTTCATTGAAGGCTTACCCTATCACTGGGGACCGCCGGACATGCTGAAAGCTGTCGCTCGCTCTCTCGTTGGAGAGCCGCCGTTCAAATTCAAAATTCGTCTGGGTCCGCCTCTCCAGGCCGGAGGCGCCAAAGAAGATCGCAACTATAAAGAGATTATCGAGCGCGTGCGTCAGACAGTCCGAATGCTCGCCACCTGATTTCATAGCTACAAAAAGGGAATAGCCACAAAGAGGCACAAAATTCACAAAACCCTATTTCGATTCTTGTGTCTTTTGTGCCTTTTTGCGGCCTTCTCCTGCTCTATAGCGGAGACTGTCCGTTCAAGTCTCTGGGAGAGAGGACGAACGTTCCGCCAACAGGAATCGAGTACGTGAATGTGCTTCGAGTCTCGCCATTCATCTTGACCGGCATTGGTCGGCCTGACGTGTCGAAAACATCGATGCGGCCTGCCAGCGTGGCGTTGCTATTGTTCACTAAAGCGACCTGGGTTGCCCAACCGCCGGCAATAGCAAATTCCGGGATGAGCACCGCTGTTGTGCCTCCCACGGTTCCCGCTGCAGGAGAATTCGCGGTAGGTCCCGCTGCGAGTGTTATGGATGGGACGCCCGAAATTCCTGCCGTCACCGCTATCGGCAGCGTGCTGAAAACGGTTCCGGCGAAACGCAGTCCCATTACCGCAAATGGAGAAGCGCTTTGCATCCGCAAGCTGCCGCGGAAGCCGTTGGATATAACATCAGCTCCGAACAACTCATTAATGAACTTGGCGACTTGCTGACGGGATGCAACGGAGATGTTGGTTGGCGATCCCAAAATAAATCCGTTCTCGTCTCGCAACGTCAGCGTTACCGCATTAACGTTGCTGCCGGGATTCACAATCGCCACGCCAATGTTGCGGCCGATACTGGGAATTACTTCGATGAACATAGAAGCGTCGGTCGCCAACATCGCCGGAACGAATCCCGCTTGCGACTGCACAGCGCCTTGACTGATCGTTCCGTACGTGAATGTCACAGTCGGCGCGTCCGATGACCCGTCGGGTGTAATAATCAGATACCCGGATTTGGTTTCGCCGCGTTCCACTTCGCTGGTCTGCGGCCGCGTTGTAGGCACGCGCGGCGTCGTAAAACTTGAGATATCGCCTGCCACATTCGTACCCCCGGGGCGGTAAACCACGGCGCGGAAGTAGAACGTCGTGTTCGAATGAAGCTCGTTGAGGGTTTGAGTGAGATTTGCAATTGTCGTGTTTTCGCCAAACGTGTGGACTTCTGTCCGTGTGCCCAACGATGGAGTCGTTCCATATTCAAACCACGCTCCAAACGGCCTTCCGCCCACCTTAATCTTCCCATTCAAGGTAGCAGAATTGAATGTGATTGCGGACGCTTCACCAGTGGTGACTGTGACTGTGGTCTCGACCGGCGCGTTGGAGGTCGTGAAGGTTTTGATGTCACCGGTCGAGTAAGAGCCTCCTGACGAACGATACGCATCTAAACGAAAGTAATAAACAGTGTTGGGCTGAAGCTTCGACAGGGAGAATGTCACCGCGACTGCTGTGGTTCCACTAGGGATGGTCTGTACTTCCGTGCGGTGTCCAAGGGCCGTCGACGTTCCCCAGTCGAACCAGACCGACAGCGAACCGCCACCCGGGTTAATGCTTCCATTAAGAGTAGCGCCGCTTGACGTCACCGCGGTGGCGTCGCCGGTAATCGCGACCACATTCGTTGCCGGCGCGGCGTCGCCTGCCGTCGTAAATGTCTTGATGTCGCCGTTGATAACGGCCGCTCCGGCCACCCCCTGATAAAGAGCAGCCCGGAAATAATAGGTCGTGTGCGGCTCGAGCTCCCTTATAGATGCAACGAGCGTAACCGAACTGGTCCCCACTGCAAAGACCTGTGGATCGGTTCGCTTCCCGAGGGAACTTGTTGTTCCCCATTCAAACCACCCGGCTGCAGCGTTACCGCCTGTATTGATTGTTCCATGCAGCTCGGCGGAACCGGCGGTCACCGCCGTCGCGCCGTTTGTCGTAATGGATGGAGTACCTGTCTCCGAATATGCTGCTACGGCCCCCAACAAAAATATCGATACTATGATTCCGAAAGTCCGCGAGAAGTTCATTGATTACCCTCCTTGGTAACAAATCCAATGTGCCGTGGAACCTAGCAAACACGGAACCAACATGTAAGTCAAAGAAATGACACGCGGGGACCCTGACACTCGGACCGCGAATTACCAAAAAATGGCTCGCGAAATTGACGATAAGTGGCGGCTGCGGCGGCGCCGGCAAACTTGTACGGGTTCAAATGTAATGCTATGCTTCGGCGCAACTTCTTTTGGGAGAAAACTCTCATGTCTCAAAGACTAAATCGGAAGATCGTTATGGTGTTGGCAATGATGGCCATGATCGCTGCCGTTTCCATTCGCGCGGCGGACAACACGGGTGTTTTGCAAGGCGTTGTGAAAGACAACGCCGGCGCGCCCGTCGCCGGAGCCTTTG
>Ga0209237_1000593_pt1 | contig 20800 bp, 22 predicted proteins | sample GraSoi013_1_40cm_2_FD_185820 | JGI IMG/M metagenome (GOLD analysis project Ga0209237, IMG submission 185820) | Grasslands soil microbial communities from the Angelo Coastal Reserve, California, USA - Sample 10_02_2013_1_40cm (SPAdes) (version 2) | ecosystem: Environmental > Terrestrial > Soil >... | reverse complement strand
TCTTTGCAGACAAAGCATTACTTTGTTCGGTTTCTGCTGAATGGATTGCCCGAATTTTCTTCTGTTTTGAAAAGTATCTTAGTGAAGAATCACTAAATTCGTTAGGTCCGCTAATTCCTACTCCATGACAATTTCTTAATAGTTCTGAAAGATCCGATCTTTTCGATTCTGGTATTGGAGAATTTGCCTTGATTGAATTAAAATCTTGATAGAATTCTATTCTGCCCAGGATAACAGACCTTATTGGAATTCCAGTTGATGCTCTTCTAAGTATATTGACACCTGCAATACCTCCTTCTCTGAAATCAATGAATGTAGTTATTCCCTTTCTAATCATCGAGAGACATGAACTTCGAATAAAGCTAGCAAGATGAGACGCGTCTGAATTCTTCAGAATTTTTTGTTTCAAACCCGTAACTGGATGAATCTTAGATTCAACATCTTCGTCTATACCGATATCTTTTGCAATAGAATCTCCAATGTGGGTGTGTGCATTGATAAGACTAGGCATCATTAAGAGACCTTCGCAATCAACAACTTCCTCTCCTTTCTTCGGTTGAAGGCTATTTCCTATAGATCTAACGTATTCGTCCGAGATTCGAACACAGGTGGTATTAATGTAATCTAGTTCTCGGCCTAAGAGAAGACTGACATTTCTTATCAGCATGTTAGCTCAAGTATTCGTTGTTCTTTTGTACCAGACTCTCTGAGCTCTCGTATCTTATCAAGTGATTTGGTAGCTAGTTTAGCTGCGTTTCTTCCTGTTTTTGCCGTTCCAATCCCACAGTTAAAAGATAATCCATGTCGTTGTTTTACTAAATCAAGAAATTTTGCTATGTTTTCTTTGTCAATGCCAGAGCTAACTATCATGAAATTGTCTCCCCCCATGAAAAATGTAAGAGAGTTTCTAGGCAGGAAAAACTCCGACATTTCAGAGTACAATCTGAGAATAAGCGATGAAACCTCATAGGGAGAATGGTTTGCCGAAATAGAAGTCGAGCCATCGACATCCATGTGGATTATCTGTACCAGATCTTCTCCTTTTTGTAACGGCATTCCGAAAATGTTATGCTCTTTGTCCAGAGTAATTTTGGATCTTCGAGATTTATCCGCATTCAAGTTTGCTTCATACGGTGTTTTTCCTTGTCCTATAGACATTGATACACTCAACTGGAAAGATTTTGCTAATTCTTTTTGAATTTCTATATGATCAACTACTGAAAGGCCATTTGTTATAACAAAAATTTCATCGAATCTATTGGGAAAGGCAAGGCAGTTCCTTTCTGAAAATAGATTTTGTATTTCTTTGTACAGTGATGCTTGCAGAATTTGTAATCTGTGTTCTCTGTCACTACCTAGTGTAAGCGTCCATGGGCCGTATCCCGTTATCTTAATTATGGTAAGTTGGATCATTTCATATCTTCCTCAATTCTTCTCTAATCTTCAGTACTGCTTCTACTGCCCTTTCGGCTACAGGTCTTATCCTTTGATGCGCTTGTCTATCACTCATGCCTGGACCGCTTATTCCCAATGTTACTGGTTTCCTATACTTTATTGAAAGTTCGACTAGAGCTCTTGTAGTAGCATTGGCGATAAGCTCATCATGTTTGGTGTGTCCCTTGATTATTGCTCCAAGAGTCACCACAGCATCGACTTCGTCCTTTTTTAGTAATGTATCAATTACAAGTGGCATATCAAATACTCCTGGCGTCCTACATGTGTATTTTACATTCATTTTGAGTGTCTTTGCCTTCTCGATGGCGACCTCCAGCATTTTTGAAGTAACTTCACTGTTAAAATCCGAGATCACTATTGCAATGTTCAAAATTAATGCTCCTTGGCTAATTTTACAAGCTCACTACCATCAAAATATGGGATAGTGTTTTCTTTTGCATATTTTTTTGCTTTTTCAATAGATAATGCTGCATATGTTTCAGAGTCTAACATTTCACAGATAGCTGTGACCTGAGAAAGTCCGGCAAGACTTGCCAGATAGACTGACATTTCCGTATGTCCCAGTCTATTGGATAACAAACCTTCTGACGCAATAAGAAGTGGAACATGTCCGGGTGTTTTAAACGTAGAATTGAAAACGTCCTTCTTGTTCTGGTTTCCGCTTTTGTACAAACGAGCCATTTCTGATATAGTGAAGGCTCTCTCTCTGTCTGTTATTCCAGTAAAGGTATTCACATGGTTTATAGAAATTGAAAATGACGGCCTGTCCCCATAAGGTGCAGTACCAATAATCATTCTCTTTGAATCCATGTCAATGTTTTGAGAATTGAATAGTATGTCGTGCATGTAGGTCAAACCGAGGCTTGCAGCAAAGGTGTGATTTATTGATAGGCATATTAACCCGCCAGCATCTTGACGCATACGCGCAACGTGTTCTGCAGTCACAAAGTCCGCTGCCACTACCATGTCAACCTCATTTTCTCGCGTACTTCCATCATGGAGTAAGATGAAATTGCCCTTTCTTAGCGAAGAAATTGCATCTTGTAAGGACATATGTAATCACCTTGATCCTATAATTATAAATCTTACTAGAAAATTGGTAATTACCACAAAAGTAGTAGATTACTAGCTTCCCGACAAAATATACTTGCCGAGTATGTCAGTTTCAATATTAACTTTATCTCCAGTTTTCTTGTATCGAAGATTTGTTAATTTAGTTGTATGTGGTATTATTGAAGCTGAAAATTTATTTTTATACACGCCAACAACTGTAAGACTTATTCCATCTACTGTTACTGAACCTTTCTTGATGATGTGTCTTGATAGTTGTTTTGGTATCTCAATCCAAATTTTTACCTGCTTTGGTTGTTTTTCTATTTTAACAATAGTGCCTACACTGTCAACATGCCCCAGTACGAAATGCCCCTCCAGTCTGTCGCCAATCTTCAGACTCCGCTCTATGTTCACTTTATCACCATTTCCCAAGTATCCAAGATTTGTTTTCTTGATCGTTTCACTTATCATCTCAAACTCGATAATTCCTTTTGTTATACCTGATGCAGTAAGACAAACGCCATTTATTGCAACACTATCTCCCACTCTGAGATCTTTTGCAAGTTTGCCCATGTCTATTTTCATTTTGGCTGAACTACGATTCGATGTTTTCTTATCGAATCTAACAATATTGCCAAGGCCTTCAATAATTCCAGTAAACATTGTCGTGTTGTTATTTGACGCATGATGATTTATTCTGATCGCTATAAATGGAGAATTAGAGATGCTACTTAGAAGGAATTGAGTTAAGAAGAGTCTTTGCTCTCTTGAAGTGAACCTCATCTATCATTTTACCATCCACTTTGGTTGCACCCTTTTTTTTCTCCTTGGCAAAAGAATATGCCTCGATTACCTTTCTTGCCCATTCAATCTCAGCTGGCGTAGGATGGAATACTCTATGTGCAGTCTCAATTTGACCAGGATGAATAATGCTTTTACCCACATATCCTAGGTTCTTTGCTTCAAAGCAATCTTGTTCAAACCCTGCTGCGTCATTTAGGTCCTGCCAGATTGCGTCTATAGCATACTTTCCTGCCGCTTTGGCGTCTATTGGAATCTTTGCTCTTGCGTATTCTGCCCCCTCTGCTTGTTTAGTATATTCTATTCCCAATTCATTAAGCAAGTCAAAAACGCCAAAAACAAGAGCTGATACTCTTTCACTGACGGACGCAACATGATACGCGTTGACAACACCTGCAGCAGACTCTATCGATGGTACAAGTTCGATTGGTTTGATCTTTCGTTTCTTTTCTAAATTGGCTAAAATCTTTTCTGTTTTTGTTATTTCATTTGCATTATTGACTTTGGGAATTACTATTCCATCAATGCCCTTCTGAACAATCTCTTTTAAATCATCTTGAATCATACCAGATTTTGGAGAGTTCGTTCTTACATAAATTTCGGCCGTGTATTGTGAGCGATTTTGCAATATGTTCTTGATTAAATTTCTTGCAGTTTTTTTTTCTTCAGGTGGGACAGAGTCTTCCAAATCAAAACAAATAATATCTGCATCAAGAGTCTTGGCTTTTTCTAGGAATCGCACATTGTTACCAGGAACAAAAAGAAGACTTCGTAAGAGTCTTGCCATAAAGTTGGTGGGACTACGGTTTCATTAAGATTTTGCCGAACATTCCTTTACCTGTCAGCATCTTAGTATGTGCTTCGGCAGCGTTTTCAAAGCTGTGCACAGAATCTATGACAGCTTTTATCTTCTTTTTGCCCATCCAGTATAGGCCCTGCTCTAGTTCGGCCTTTGTTCCTTGTGTAGAACCCAAAATATTTGTTCCCTTGAAGAAGATGTGCCTCAGGTCAGTCTTGGCATCATATCCTGTGGTTGCTCCACAGGAAACAAGCGTTCCGCCGTATTTAAGCAAAGTAAGCTGAGCATTCCAATGAGTTTGACCAATGTGATCAAATGATATATCTATACCGCCAAGCGGTTTTGCAATTTCTCTTACTTCTTTACTCCAATCTTCTTTTCTATGGTCTACTGCAAAATCAGCACCCAACTGCTTTAGCTTGTCTAATTTGTCAGGACTTGCGGTCGAGATTACAGTACAGTTGTACAGTTTTGCAATTTGAATTCCAAAGCTTCCAACACCTGAACCTCCTCCCATGATAAGCACATTTTGACCAGGACGGATCTTTGCTCTTCCTACTAGCATATGCCAAGCAGTCAACAAAGTCATAGAAGCAGCGGCTGCTTCATCATAACTTACACCCTCTGGAATCTTTGCAACATTTACCTCTGGTAAATGAGTAACTTCGGAGAAGGCACCCCATAGTGGTCCTGTTTGGAATCCCCAAATGGTTCTCTTGATACAATCATATTCACGTCCATCAGTACATGCCTGACAAACTCTGCATGACATGTTTGAATGCGAAACAACTCTGTCACCAACCTTGACGCTAGTAACATCTCCTCCTACTGCTATGACCTCACCTGCTGCATCTGATCCTGAAATGTGTGGTAAAGGAACGGGGATCGGTTGTCCTCTCATTCCCCAAATATCGTTATAGTTTAGTGCCGCAGCTTTGACTCTAAAGACAACTTCATTGGGTTTTGGTTTTGGATCATCTACTTCATTTACTTTGAGAATTGAGTTGTAATCATCATTCGGCGCATATTTTTCGTAAACAACGGCTTTCATGTTGGATCCGCCTAACTTACCCCTAATATATTTTCGCCAGACCTACCTACGGTTTATCTTAAAATCTCTCTTTGGTTGTTGGATAGACAACAGAATCTGTTTTAGCTGATCGTCTGATATCTGTGAATTTAATTTGCCTTGTGATGCCATTCCTAGAAGATAATTCTCAACCATTGCAGCAAGCTCTGGCTTTACCATCTTCACGTTGTTTAATCTTAATCTAGCTTCAGGCGTAAGCAGAGTTCTAAGTGCTTGCTCTTTTAGAGCAGTGACTTCGGCATCACTTGGTTTTCTTTCATCGTTCGGATTTTCGATGCTCATAAGACCATTAGGAGTATTTCTTCAGATTTGGATTCTTCGCTACTAGCACGTTCAAGATTTCAGTTGAGATACGATCAATCTTTTTCATTCCTTCATGAGAGATTGTTCTTCCTTTTCCTTCTGCCTTATCAAGATAACCTAACTTTTCCAAGTTGTGAACTGCTGTTCTAATTATTGCTCCGCCAGCATCTCGGTGATGAGCTCCGCCGTATCCCACCGCTTTTGTTCCACCATACATTGTTCTTAGATCTTGTATACCAATGGGACCATGAAGATAGATCTTTCTGAGAAGAGATGCGCATCTTGTGTAATACCAATCACTTTGTTGAGGTGGTTTCTGTGCATGTGAACCAGTCTTGACAAATGGGATCCAGTTTGGAGGAGTGATATCCTCGCTTTTTAGAATCTCCGATAATTTGTTAATTAGTAAATCTGCTGGTACATCGTATGCCTTTGCCATGAAAATGAAAATTTAAAGTTCGTCTTATAAATCATTGACCTTTTGGAATTTGTTTTTTAATGATCTTTCGGTACGTGTGATTACAAAATCCACAGGTTATACGTATCGATTTGACTGAGCTTCTTCCTACTCTTACCCTAGATGTGAAACCTGGTACAATGAACTTCTTACATTTTTTGCAAAAGTTCATTCTCAATTCATACGGCATTCTAACTCTATGTTTTGTACCGAGTCTTTTGGCAAGGCTAGATTGTCTTTCTGCCAACTCTGGATTTGACCTTGCATTAGATGTTGCATTCTTAATTAGAATTTGCATCCGTTCAATTATCAAGTCCCTTAGCGCAGCTTTCACGTTAGTTAAATAATTCCTACCCTTAAAATACAATCTTGCTATCGCTTGTCATAGCAGAATCTGCTCTGGAACTAGTACCGCCAGAACTCCAAAAACACAATTCTGTTCTTGCTTCATCTAGAAGATCTAAGAAAAAGCCGTCTGAAATTCTACTTGACATATCATGGCACTTTGCCGCAATGAAGGGGATTAAAGATGAGATTAAAAGAGGCAGACCAGATTTGGTACATTTTTGCCTTCTGGAGGCACTCAGTATTCCCTTGTATTTCGAAAAGAGGCTTAATGTCTTTGTTCATACGATCAATAATAAAGTCATATTTGTAGGTCAAAACATCAGGATTCCAAAATCTTACCACAGGTTTGCGGGATTGATCGAAAAGTTGTATTCTGTTGGTAAAATAGAAGAAAATGACAAAATGCTTCTTGAAATAAAAAATATGGATTTTTCTAGTTTAATAGATAAGATAAAACCAAAGCAAACAGTTGGGCTTACTACGAAAGGAACTTTGATATCATATCAACAATTGGTTCAGGGAATTGATGATAATACCTGTTTGGTGGTCGGCGGATTTGCTAGAGGTCATTTTTCCGACAATATCAACAAACATTTCGACAAAACAATATCTGTTGATAAAAATGCTCTTGAAGCTCATGTGATCATTTCGCGTGTACTATACGAATATGAAAAAAGAATTATTATGTAGGTCTAAGATTGGCAGAGTGAGCGGTCGTAGTATAGTTTGGTTAGTACACTGGCCTTCCAAGCCCGTTACCCGGGTTCAAATCCCGGCGACCGCATTCGTAATTTAATGGGTTCATGATCTCGGCGTTATTGTTTTCCGTAATAGCGTTATAGAATTCCGTAATGCCTGATTTCTGTATTAGTGGTAGTTCCAACATGAAAAACTGCTTCAGCTTGATCTTTATTCTATACTTCAATACACGCTCGTAAGACTTTGACATGGTTAGTTTGCCTGATAGATAATCACGTTCAGTTTTGCTTAACACGGTCGATTCCATTCATCCTATCCTGTTCAAGACAGCCTTTGCGAATTTAGTGACATCATCCTGAAGGTCCAAAGACACACTCATGCCGCTTGAAGATATATAGAAATTATTCTTTACACAATAAACGGTAATTCTTTCAGAAACAGCGAAATCTTCTATTGTTCCATAGCAACCAGAATCCAGCCCTGAGATCTCTTTGTATCCTCCTTGTGATTTAAGAGAAGTCACCTTAGAATCATATCGTTGTTGTGCTCCAGAGGAAGAATCGTAACTGTATATATTTACTGCAAGGATTGTAGATATGCCTCCGCCGCTCTTTGTAAATTCCTGATTCACTTTATCTTTGTAATCTGTCCCGTTACCACTTTGTGTTACTGGATTCTTAATTATCCATTCTGTTCCTATATCGTCCCTTGTTGGCAAGAGTTCTTCAATAGGTTTTGTCTTGACCTCAGTTGTGCTTGGATTAGCGCCTGTCGTCGTTATCGTGCTGGAAGTAGAATTTGCACTAGAGCTTTCCCCAACATTTTGACTTGATTCCTTATTTGTAGCGGAGGCTACTATTCCGATGATGATAAAGATGGCAAATACGATTCCAATACCTATACCAATTTTCTTACCCTTTCCCATTTTTCCTTAAATGACATTTCCAGCCTATTAAGGACTCGGTTATACAGAGTCTCACTCGTATCAAGCGTGATACTATCTTATGAACAAATACAAGACTGCTATAACCATTGGACTGGGAAGAGTTCTTCCAAACTAGCGACATCAAAATATTGTTTTATCTGCATGATAATCATGAAGTTAGATATTCTGATCTAGAAAAGAACCTCATAAAGACTCGAAGTGTACTATCCGTCTCTTTGCGGGATCTAACAAAACGTAAGCTCATTGAGAGGACTGTCGAGCCCACCTCACCAATTCAAACTAGGTACAAGCTTACTGAAAAAGGATCCAAGGTAATCCAACTACTGACTAACATCCAAAAACTGGTGTAATCATTTTTCAGCATATTTGTTATTCATAAAGAAGCATTACTATTACAACGGGTTCTCCAATGTCATCTTTTTCCGATGTAGGAGTCATTTTAACGTGCTTAATTTCGATGTCTCCTACTTCCTCAAAAAATCATTCATCACTTTCTCCATTCCATCAAACCCACCTCTGAAAAAAGCAGCTTTCCCAATAGCGAGTTATTGGGATCAATCAAATAAGATCTTTTCGCCATTTTGTTTATGTCCCGATGAGTAATGAAATTTGCTAATTATTCTCTCCTTTTTGTGATTATCCCTATGCAACTTTATTGTAGGGTTTCAAGCATCATGTACGTATGAACGGTATGTTTAGTATGTGATAGTATGCATACTAATGAAGCTATACTTGCTAGTAAATGATCTGCAAACTATTGTTACTAGCCTCGCTCTGGTACGGTATTTTCCCCAAAAACTTACTAATGGATACTGGCCTACTCCACTAAATTCAATGTATTTCATATCATGGACGTTTCTGATATGACTTGTCTTGACTAGGTTTCAGTTCCAGAGTTGATTGTGCCATTCAACGAAATATTTCTGGGTTCTTGTCAGCTGTAAACCTGCCTCTATTTCAGCTATTGTAGAATATGTAACAGGTAAAGATCCTTTGAAGTATTTTGAGACTTCATCATGATCAATTTTATTCCGAATGTCGATGAATCGTGGATTGGTGTTCATTGTAGTAATATTTTTTATTTCATCAGATTCAAGTAACTCATCTACTGGCAATCCCTTTTCTCTACATACTAACAAATTCTTCCATCCAAGTGTAATCCAGCCATCGATTGATTTTATAAATGAGTTAATCTCCTTCAATCTTGGATCTACATTCCAAGTATATTCAACAATAGCAGGACAGAGACTAATTGTAGATATGTAATACCCCAAAGTGTAACATCTTCCTGCCTCCCACAAGTATTGGAATGGTATATTTGCTAACTTAGAACGGGCGTCGAAATAGACCACTCCCATCTCTTTTGCCCTTCTGTTATAATCTTGAATGTGAGAGTGGCTTTCAGTTCTTACAAGGTTTTCCCCTGCGTTATCTCCAACTTGTCTAATCTCTGTTTTGACTTTATTAGGAACTTCGGAAATTTGTTTTTTGAAATTATCGTATTCAGTCATGCTAACTGGATAGTGTACTATCATATTGTCTTCTTTTTTCTTTATCCAGAAGAACTTCCTTGGCTTCATTCAGTATTTTCGCATATTCGTCGGCATCCTGTATGTCTTTTTTCTTATCTGGATGCCATGTTAGGATTCTTTTTCTATATGCTTTGTTTATTTCATATTCTGAAGCATTTTTATCAGTTCCTAATATCTCATAATATGAAGGTGGATGTAATGATGAATACGATCTCTCTTTTGAATCTTCTTGGGCAAACTCAACATTAAGCACATATACTAACATCTTTCTTTCTTTAATTGGAATATTAATGAGAGATAACTTTGCATGTCGTCTTGACAAACCCAGTCGTTTACACAAATCTTTTCTTTGTTCTTTTGTTAACGAGTCCCAAATGTCTGATTCATTTTTAATCAGCTGATATTGCCTTTCTCGTTCTTCTTTTTTCATTTCGAAAACTTTTTCCGTTCCGTATCTGAATTCAGGCCATTTAATAATGAAAAACGCAACGCCAAGCATAATCATAATGATAGTTATGCTGCTAGAGAAGATCAAATTTCCATTTTTACCTCCGCTAAACCATCCAGTTATTCCAACCAAGAATATCAATCCCATTGCGATCAGATACCATTTTCCAATGCGCTCAAAGTCAATCGTGAAAAGCCACTTGTTAGAGTGAGGCATTGATTTAGTTATTTTCGAAATCTCGGCTGTGTTTTACTGCATTAATAAGATGATTTTTAAATTCTTCTCTCACACGTTCGCCGTTCCATAACTCTATTGGCGTATTTTTTTGGATCTCGTATGCTTGATTTGTAAAATCTGAGGTAGTAACGACTATTGCGCGATTCGCCCCAAAAGTAAGCATAGATCCCAGGGTCTTATGCACGTCTGGGCCACCTACAGGGAGTTTCCAGTGCTTTACTTGTATAGCTACGATATCATGACCTGCTTTTGCTAAAACATCAACTCCATAGTCTCCGCTTTTTTGAGTCACTTCAACTCTGTAGCCTTTTGCAGCAAATAATTTTCCTACAAGTTCTTCAAATTCGAACGGTTCAAAACGCCTAAAATTATTTTTTATATCCTCTTCATCTATTGCGTAGTAATCTTTTGAGCGCTTGTGCATAGGTGCTGTAACTACATTTGATTCCTTCATCTTTTTATTAAGAAAGTCTACGAGGCTTTCTGAATGTCGTTTTACTTCAGCTGTTGAAACTTTACCATTTTTATCATCTATCCAAATTTCAAATAATTCATCTTTGAAGTCTTTTTCATTATATGTAATTTTAACGGACTTACTGCCAAAGAATCCCTTACTGTATTCCACCTCTTTAATAGAGCCATAGGGAATTTCAAATAGGTAATTCTTTCTGTCTTTATCCATAACAAGCAGAGTATCTTTTGTAAGCATGAGTAATTCATTTAACCCAGTGACTTCCCGCTCGATTAGGTAACCTGACAAATCCACCGATCGGTCTGGCAGTTCCTTTCTTAACGATCGGGTAAATTCATCTTTTGACTTATCTGGAACTTTCCTTTCCTTTAGTTCAATTACTTTTTTGAAGGACTCGCCCAATTTGGTAGGTATATCAAACCCAACTTCCTCAGACCCTTCTTTTATAACGTCTAGATGATATTTTCCTTCAAGAACCACTTCATCAATTAATGGCAATTCTGCGGTAAGTGGAGTAGTTCCGACAGTTTCCCCTTCAATTCTTACTATCGCATCATAAGGAAAGGTTTCTACTTTTAATGTCGAGGTACCAATTACTCGTCTTTTAACAGCATATTCCCAGATTTTGTATTCATCTTTGTTACTATGCTTTGAAGAGAAGTCTTTTGGTAGCCTAAATACTTGCTTGTCTATATCTGCTAATTCTTCTTGTTTTAGTTGAGCCTCTGCAGGATGATCTTCGAATTTTTTGAGTTCTTTTCTCTTTTCTTGTAGTTCTCTTTCTGAACTCTCTAAGTCTGTTAGTAGTCTTTCCTTTTCTTCCTTATCACTTTCTTTTAGCTCATCTCTAAGTTCCTCGGTTTCCTCTTCAAGTTCAGTTATGTCATTGTGTATCTCTTCCAAATAATTAGTAAGATTTTCCGCTTGATTTATTCTCCTTTTGAGCACTAGTCCCCTGCTTAACATACTGTAGGAAGAATCTTCAATGATTGAAATTGGGATTCTTTTAAGTTCATCTTTTTCATCACTACTATACAAAATCAAATCGTTTGGAGTTAGGACTAATATACCGTCTTCAAACAAAGTTTGCCTGTCAGGCGAATAGTTTATAGAGTATGTATCTTTCTCGTTTGAAACTGGAGAGTTACCGATAGTTTGTGTAGCCGAATGTTCTTTCTCTTCGGAATTTGTTATTTCTGGTCTTGTTGTTTCCATAGGGGGAGTTATTGGGGTTCCACATACATAACAGAATCTATCTTCATCGTTTAGCTTATGACCACATTTTGTACAGAAAGGCATTGATAATAGAATACTAATCCTTCCTATAAAGATCCCCGCGCTCATTACATGGCAATTATACAAAATTCAAGGATTCGTATTTCATCTCATGTGTTACCGGACTTTCTTCAAAAATATACTTGGCTATACGTAGTTAGTTCGCTAGAATCAATTATTTTTGTAGTGTGGGCGATTCCATACCGATTAAATTACAACTCCTTCATTTTGTTTCTCTTTTTGACATTCGTTCCTCATCCTTCTCAATTCTGTCATTCAGCTGTACAATAGTATCACCTGGAAGGTCCTTTAATTTCATCCATGAAATAGACACTACCTGAAGCGCATCATAGATTTGTTTATGCCATACTAATGTGCTCGCAAAAAATACAATCAATTTTTCCTTCATTCCTTTATTTCTGACCTCTTCGGGCGCATTTGAAAAGAAACTCAGTATTTCCTCATACTGTTCCCAAAATGATTTTTCCATTTTAGAATTAAGCCCAGACACACCAAAATGAATTGCATTAACCACCCTTATGTCCTCCGGTTCTAATCTTATCATCAGACTACTATCGTTTATAGTATTCCAGAAAGCAAATTCGTACGAACCTTTATGATCAACCATGAAATTTGTCATAGATAGCCTGTTGTTAGTTAATTCATGAATAAAATCATCATTTTCTAATTTCGTAAATGCCACAAGATCATTTTTGATATCATCCATTGCAATATCATTAAGTCGCTTAAAGTCGTCAAACAATAGTTCCTTTATCTTTTTGATATCACTCTTTTCTTGTCTAGTTCTGCTTCTTTCAGACAAAAGATATCCGAGTACAGTGCCACCTCCTACCGAAACTGCGATAGAAACTATACTTTCTATTAGATTAGAATTGCTCTCGATAATCATACAATCCTACGTTATTTCTCCAAATTACAAGACATAACTCGGTCTGTTTACCAAATTTTCCTTCTTAAATAATTGTTCTAGTTCCGATCTGGTTGCCTGTCGGTCGGTTCCGTTATGTCTGATAAAACACCCTCCACTTTTCATGCAGTAGGGTCGTTGCTTACCTACTGGCACATCAACTATCATGATATTAAGATCTTTAGAATAGTGCATATCCACATCTATTCGAGGATCGCATTGTTGTGCAATCCAATCTATTATTTTCTCTTTAATTGCTGGAGGATCGCTTATTCCAACTATTTTGCCATGATTATTGACTCCAACAAAGATTCTTCCCCCCTCAGAATTAGCAAATGAGATTATGGAACTTACAAATGGTTCTGGATTATCTAGTTCAGATTTGAATTCTACATGCTTAGTCTCACCCATTGCAATCATTTCCTTAAGACTGTGAGATGGGATTTCGATTTTTATCGAACTATCTGGCGGTACATAACTCAAATTAACTTCTTTTTTGTCTATAATTTCACCTGCCTTAGTCTGAAGTACAACAAGTATAATTTCTGCCTCATCTTCTAAAACTATTTTGGCCTTACCTTTGGTTAGGATTTGATTTGAGTTTGTTATTGTGAATCCTTTACCTGATATGAAGAATTGTAATCTCAGATCTTTCAGCCTAAGGAATTTAGACTCTGCTTCTACAATGATTCTTTTATTTGATATTTTTACGGATTTTATTTTCGCTCTATAATCTGGTATTTCTATCAGAAATAATCTCTCCATACCCGTCCATCCATGATACTTTAGATTGAAAATATATCCTAAGGCTAATGATCCATTTGGAAATGGTGGACAGTCATTAGCAATAAGTGGATAATTCGGTATAAACCCATCTACATCAGCTGGAAATCTCGCTTGGTAATACCGTCCTGCATACTGATGAGCAAGATACCCCCAATCTTGATTACTGAATACATACGATGCTTCCCAGTTATTGACTTTAATTAGACTTCTTAAGTCAGGTAATAATTCAACTTCCAAACCGTCATTAATTTTCTCAAGTATCTCGCAGAAAAATTGAATCGTAATGTTCTTCCTGACAATCACAAAGTCGTCATAACGGTATGCAATCTCTGAGGGCAAAATCTCGTCCTTTAGTAGAAAATCAATTTTACAAAAACTTGGTTTCAGTTTGCCGTCATTTTTGTATAAAGCTATTCCAAAAACTACCTTCTCATTGTAAATGGTTCTATCTAGATTTTTTATGTCTGCAATCAGTCTGTCGGTATCGTGAGGTGCAATATACTGAAATTTGTTCAATTGTTGTAGTTTAAGCGTTATCACATTATAAAATGGATTCCTATTCTCTGTTTTTGGTACAGGGTCTCCTTGAAACTTTGCATATGGGTAGAGACAAAATTCACTAAAAATAGTTCATTTTGTAAGGTGGGCGATCCTTTATTTTTTTAGTTTGATTTTTGCTCGTATCAGGATCTTAATGTCATCTTCTTTGACATTTTCTTTTTTCTGAACATAGTTTAACAGCGGTTTCGGCTCACTCAACATCTCTTGTAATTTAAGTGTCTCCAATGCCAGTTGTTCAGCGTTGAAAGCGTGTTGTACCTTATCAGATGGTTTACTACCTGTTAGGAAATTAGAAATGTCTACACCAGAATCATTTGGATAAAATTTCTCAATTATTTTCTTGTCAGCAGTCTTGATGTAACCGTATGATTTCTTGTCGAATAACCTAGAACGATTATCCGGATTCTTCTTCATGTATTCTGCCAATTCTTTGTTAAATACTCTTTTCATATGGCGTTCCCCGAGCCCATCTATGCCAAGGCCGAATCCCAACACATCTTTAGCTGGTATAATCGAACTATCTTTAGAAGCTCTGCCATAACCAGGATTTAGCATGTGAATATAGCTTTTTTCAAGAGCGTCATTATTGTTTAATTCCCTCGACAAAGCTCTAATCGAGCCTTGTAATGTCATAGGACTTGATAAATGAGCATCATAATAGAATGTGTTAATACCATTTTTTACATAAAACTCCACTAATTCTTTAAAGTAAAACCTGAAATCTGGAACATATCCCATTATGGGTTTATTGTTAAGTTGTTGAATTGTTTCTATACAATCTTTAAGATATTTCAAAAACTTGTCAAATTTTGATTCATTAGGAAGCTGTTGCTTCTTTCCATCTTTTGTTATTGTAGTGGTTACCCTTTCTGTAAAATCAAGCAACTTTGGAATTGGCGTAATGTCAGAATGAACGTAAGCTTGATCTGTCATGAATTCAATTTCCTTTTGAGTAGGAATACTCTCTTCCTTGAATTCCAAGAAGCATAATTGCATTTCTGAGTCAGGATTACGGAAACTGCTCTGAACTGAATTCAAGTGGTATATAACACTCTTATCTTTTCCAAGCAGATGATCTGCAATTTTCTTGCTGGTTAATCCTGCATACATTTCATTAAGTCCTACGACTCTTTTACTTAGCTTAACTGACGGATCAATATGTTTTGGATCTATTGATTTAGCAGGAGTAACGAGAGTTTTACTGTTAGCATTGACTGTCTGTTTCCTATAAGGCACATCGGGATCTGGTTCTGATTTTATTCTTGCCTCTGTCATACCATTTCAATCAATTATTGCTATTTAACATCTCTTGGCATTCTAAAAGTTGACCCTTCTAACGCTTTCATAATATTATCATATTCATTTGAGGTAATGGCATTTCGATTTTTCAACAATTTCACTAGTCCTAATAGACCAGTATATTGAATATTTAATGAATCAGCTACTTTTCTAGCTGGCTTGTCATCTAAAATACAATATACTTTTTGCGCGTTTTTTGTTAATTTTGTAAACTGAAGCATTGAATCGCATTCTCCTTTTCCTAAATAGGGGTACGATTTTTGAAAATCCTCGACCTCTGTCTTTGTATTTAATCGACAAACTTTGAGTTTATCATTTTCTATAAGGCCCTTACATTCTCGTTTGGAGTTTTCATCTAATAGTTCATCATATACCGAAGATGGAACAAACAATTCATGATTGAGTTTTAAAAGTTTGTCAATTAACTCTGGATACTTTATCTCATTCACAATAGCAATAATCATCGCAGAATCTAATATTTTCAACTTTTATTTAGAAAATACAGGAATGCCTTTTTCCTTTAATTTACGAATAATGTAATCAGGATTTTTCCTTAATAATTCAGCTGCACGTTCTGAGGAGATTTTATGTTTCTTTACAAGGTTCAGTATAGTATCTTCCATTTTTGGTAAAAGTTGGTTGTACTTTACGGATTCACCAATCATTTCAGGATAGGCAGAATAAACATAACACAAGAGTTCATCACTACTCATGTCATTCAGGAATCTTTTGAAATTATCAAGATATTGTATTACATGTGGTTTTTCTTTTTTTTCCAGTTCTTTAGCTATTTCTTTACCATCATTGGTTAATGAGATAGAACCTTCGGCTGCAGTAAAAACTCCAATATTCTTTAGATATTCTGCTTCTTCATCAATGGTTTCACTATATGGCCCTAACATATCAGGTTCATAGCTGCTTAATTCGCGTACCTGATCTATTTTATAAGCCAACAAATACAGAATTTTTTGTAATTTTAATTTGCCCTTTATTGGTGAATCTTTATCAGCATGGGCTAGCAATATCATCGATGATTGTAATTCGTCCAACCCATCCAGTACTTTATCCTTGTAATCCATTATTACTACTCCTTTTAGGAAATTATTACCCCTTGGTTATAATGTCATCCGATCCTTAAAAAAGAATCAGAAATCATCCATTTGATTTACATTCATGGTTACGGTATTTCCCCAAAAACTTACTAATGGATACAGACCTAATTCGCTTTAAGTATTGTTTTTTGTAGCATTGGGATTCTCTTCAACACGTTTGCAGATAGATGATCTGCTTTACGTCAAGATACTCAATCTTCAAGAAATGCTTTATCTCTGTTTTATACTATACCCATCTACTATTTTCAGAAACCTTAGTTGGTATGCCAAGCTGTGAAAGAGATAAACCCTATTTAGGACTTGGCGAACATTTGCAAGCCCTGCAGTTAACAGAATCAAACCTTTCTTGTACTGCATAATATCATTCACAGCTTTCCGTTTAATGGCTTCCTCTCTTACTATGTGAACAGCTCTTGCAACCTTTGCTAATTCGTGTCCATATAACAAATTTTCAAGTTGTTTATAATATTTTTTTGATGGGGTTCCGTAGCTTTTATCCAATGAAGCGTCTAATAATATTAGATCGGCTAAACGAGCATTAGACGGTGTCACTGCAAATTTGAGTGAACATTCCATCATCAAGAAATCAACCGCTTTCCATTTTTCTCTTGAAGCCCAGGCATAATCAATAAGTTGAAGGCGACCATTATTATCTCTCAAAACATTTTGAGTATGTAAATCACCATGCACTGTTCCAAAATTGAAAGTTTCTTCCATGTTTTTAATAGTCTCTATTTCTTTTTTCATATCTACCAAGTTTGTGAGATACCATTCCTTGAGACTTTGCTCAAGACTCTCTTTTCCAATTTCTTTTGCTGCTGCGTTTAGATCCATAGTAGTAAGCCAACCATGCGCGGCATCCTTCATTTTTAATTTCTTGATACATGGTTTGCTACTAATTGGATGCCATTCTGAAAGTCTTTGTTGATAAAGTTTTTTGATGGTTTTTTCAACGATAGCAATACTCTTGCAAGTTTGTAGAAATTCTCTAAGACTCTTTGCCTTAAAATCGCTTCCAAAGGATTGATATCTCAACAAACCTTTGTTGGCTTTACTAGGTCCGTATATCTGAAAGTCGTCAGATTTTTTCTGTAAAACTGTTGTAACCTCTTGTATGTTTTTATGTTCTCTTTGGATCTTGCTATAACTATGAATTTTGAAAACGCAATATTGAGACGATTGATTTTTGTTTAAAGGAAATTGAGCTAGCCATACTTTAGCGCCACTAGCTCCTTTATCCATCGGAGCAAGTTTAACTTCTGGTGCGTCACCACATGCTTTTTGTATTAGCCAGCGTGTATCGTTGTCAATCAATATGTGCTCGCAGGTGATTGGCATTAAGAACTACGAGGTAGTAGAAGCTAATATTAAATTTTGTCAAAACTTTGAGCATTAGATAGAAGTGTAATTCTATTTCTACCCATGTATCTAGAAAAATTATCGTGTCTTTTGCTCTCTTATGTGGGATACTGGTGCAATCCTTCTGTAACATATTTGATCGCTTTTTTCCTAAATCGTCCTTGTTTCTCCTTGTCAGCATACCACACATTAGTCTGCCCAATTCCACATTTACCCCTTGGAATCACAAAGTCTCTTTGTAATACAGGTAAACATCTGCAATTTTTAGCCTTTGCCTTCACAAAAAATCTACAGACTTCTCCTTTGTACTTTCTATTCGAATTTGCAGGAGGATCTTGCGGACTTCTGTAAACGACAGCTTCCTTATACCATCCTGTGATGACAGTTCCCCGTATTCTTGGCCTTGTTGAAACCCAAAATGCCAAAATGTTATCAACATGACCGTCTTCCTTATGCGCACCTATTCTTTCGATCCTCAATTTGCGACCGCGAGATAGTTGAACGTAGCCAAACATGTGACCTTTGTGAGGCTTAAAATTGAAAATTTCATGCCCGAATTTATGTTTCCTTACCGCAGAACCACCACCTTGGATTTTGTCTATAATTTTCCCCTTATTGTTTTCAAGACCTCTGTAATTTTGCATCCATCCAATGTTTAGAAATAACAATTTCTCCATTGGTCGTTTTATCAGTGAACAGTCATAATACTATAGTTTATGGTACGTGTATCAGCCGTTCAAACCCTATTCTGTGTGGCTAGGTGCTACATTTCCTTATTTTACTACGATCAGTGCTCCTAGCGTTTTACTAATTATACGATCGATTGGTACAGTATGTTAGTTGGGCACATTATATTGTGTAGCAACGTGCTCCTTTTCCACTCACTTGTAAATGTATTATGCCTACCCTATCACTAATTGTACAATCTATCTTTGCTGTGTAATTTTATCTGCTGTTGGCCGTATAACCCTGTTTATTAATTAGTTAATCTGTGCGTCGAACTCACATCTATGGATATGAACGTACCATCTTGGCAGTTCTCCTCTTGCAACTAATCGTCTGGCCTCGAAGTGCCCTTCTATTCTACATCTAATGCAGACTTCATGATCTTCGTTAGTTCCTGCCCAATCATCGTGAATTGTGTACTTCAAAAGTAATTCGAGGCCATGTACATTCTGCCACCGGTGTTTTAACAAATCTGCGAGAAGTCAGTATACGTAATTAATGAGAGATCAATAATGGCCAGCACCGCGCAAGACGCCTATCTGTATATACATCTTTAGCATAGAAGCGTCTTGATCGTAGATCCGGGATAGCGATGACCAATGTTTTCGAATAGCCACGTTTTCGCCACTTACATGTGTCTTATGATCGACACTTCAACAACACGACAAGAACTGAAGGGATTGTTACCTTCGAGCAAGAAGCGTGTCGCCCCTGTCAGCATTCAGGCTCACTATACGGTAACAAGAACGTGGAACTCCCAAATAAACAGTACGAAGCCATGTCATTTAATTTGAATTCTAAATGATACGTTGTCGATTGCAGAGGGTTAATATTGTGTAGCAACGTGCTACTTCTTCCATTACCTATACAATCGACCTTCCTAGTGATTTACTAATTATACAATCGACTTCTAACTAATATGATGCAGTACTCTGGGAACATATTAGTAAATTGTGTGGCAACGTGGTTCATTGTACTTTATCTTGTAAAGCTACTTCTACACCTATCTACGAATTATACAAGCTATCTTCCAGTGTTCGTGTTCTAACTAATATGAGACCCTACTGGCTGAGATAATGCCATAATTGTGTAGCAGCGTGGTTCATTTCACTCTTCTTGTAATTGTATTGTGCCTGAGTGTTTGCTAATTAGACGATCTATTTTCCAAGTGGTTCTAATTGATTTGCCGGATTATTGAATTCCAAGTTGCTAACCATTTGGATTTGTGTTCATACATGCTAGGCAGAAAATAATGTCTTTGCGATATATTGCCACGGCGACCCTGAGTAAACTCAGAGAGTAGGGGATCTACCTTGCTTACGTTTACAGTAAAATTGACTTTGCGCAAGTATCGTAAGTCGAATCCCAGTCTTCGTTTGTTTATGAATTTGTACACTTTCCTGCTTATGGTGAAATCTATTTGATCATGTATAATTGGTAAGCAAAATACGGCGTTGGCCTTTTTTGTTCGCCTGTCCCAGAAAAGCTCCATTATATGATCATTGCATAGGTCAGAATGATTGTTGAAAGCTTTCACCGCTTCACTACTTCGAAGCCCCGTAACAAGTGTAAACAGACCAAAAATAGCATATCTACGCGGCAATTTCTTTAGTGATTCAACGACATAGTTTATGTCAAGATTCTTAGCTGACTCGTAATTGTTAGTATATGCAGACACGGACCATTTGATTTCTTTACGTTTCATCCAGTGAATGTATTCGTCGTGCAATGAAGTATCATTCTTAATATCAAGATAACGTGTAAGGTTTCCAATCGCTTTGAGAATCTCGAGCCGCGTCCTGTTAGCTTTCATTGTTACCAATTGATCTGTAAAAGCCAAATGGTAGAAACGTTGTGAGAACTTTAACAACTTATCTGCGTAAGAAAGCTGCCTGTTAGATTGCAACCACTTATTGTAGTCGTCCCAGTCTAGTTGGGACATAACCGTATTATAGGTGTGAGTAGTAATAGTTGTAGTATTAGCATACCTTCCAAGCCCGTTACCCGGGTTCAAATCCCGGCGACCGCATTCGTAATTTACTATGAGATTATCTTACTTGAAATAAGATACTGGGCAGAATTAACAAATGTTTGATCATCAATTTCTCCTCCAT
>Ga0209237_1000591_pt1 | contig 20816 bp, 17 predicted proteins | sample GraSoi013_1_40cm_2_FD_185820 | JGI IMG/M metagenome (GOLD analysis project Ga0209237, IMG submission 185820) | Grasslands soil microbial communities from the Angelo Coastal Reserve, California, USA - Sample 10_02_2013_1_40cm (SPAdes) (version 2) | ecosystem: Environmental > Terrestrial > Soil >... | reverse complement strand
GTTGGACGATGTCTGAGCAGGAAATGAAATCGCTCTTGAAGACCATGAAAACCATGGGCCATGAGGAACTCGCTCACAATCTGTTCTTCGATTGCTTTCCCGAACTGGGCTCGGTTCTGCAGATAGGGGGTATGAAAACGACGAGCCTCTTTCGGATGGCGCTCCTCTATTTCCTGTTCGTCCCCGACGGGAGGGAACGACTTCTGAAACGCCTGCGAAGCCTTCCGGAACGAAAAGGGTGAAACGCCCTTTCCCTGGCCACAATGTGGTCGTGGTTGGCAGGCCGATCGAGGGTTCGGCCGGACACCTACGCCTCGATGCGCTCCACGCGGCCGTTCGCCTCCGCCCACCGCAGCAGGCGCAGGAAGGCCTGGGTCTCCGCCCCGTGGAGCGCGATCACATCCCCGCCATGGTACGCATTCCCGGTCTCCCAGTCCTTGACTACCCGCAGGACGCGGTACCGAGGCTTCTGCTGTACCGCCATGAACTCCGCCATCTTCGCCGCGGCCCACGAATCCTTGAAGGTCCCCTGGAACACGGCGAGGCGCCGGTGCGCGATAATGGCGATCTTGTTCGCCACCTCGTTCAGGAAGCTGCGGTTGTGGCTCACGACGAGCACCATGCCCGGATACGTCCGCAGGGCCGCCGCCACGATCTCCTGGCTCTCGATGTCGAGGTGGTTCGTCGGCTCGTCGAGGACGAGGAGGTCGTAATCCTGGGCGATGAACTTCGCGAGGGCGAGGCGCGCCCGCTCCCCGCCGCTGAGCTGGCCGACCCGGCTGTGGACCGCGTCCCCTCGGAACCAGAAGCGGCCGAGGAGGCCCCTCGCCCACGCTTGCGACGGCGGCGGATTCCGCACGCTGCTGATCTCCTCGAGGAGCGTGCGGGAGAAATCGAGCTCCTCCGCCTCCTGCGCGAAGTACCCGATCTTCAGGTTCTTGCCCCGGAACACGGATCCCGCGTCCGCCTCCTGGCGTCCGATCAGGACCTCGAGGAGGGTCGTCTTCCCGGCGCCGTTCGGACCGACGAGGCCGACCTTGTCCCCCTCCGCCAGCTCGAGGTCGACGTCGGCGAAGAGGAGGCGGCCGCCGTGGGACTTCGCGACGCCCTCGAGGCGCACGACCCCCGGACCCGAGGCGCCCGTGCGGAAGGAGAGGCGGAAGGCGCGCGGGGCGGTCGGCGGCGGCTCCGGCGTCTCGCGCCGCATCTGTTCGACCCGCAGCTTGCGGGAGAGCACCTGCTCGTACACCTTGCGCGATTTGAACTCCTCGATGATCGCGAGCTGACGCTTCAGCTCCGCCTGGTGCCGGTGGCGCTGCGCCTCCCGGGCCCGCGCGATCGCGTCGCGCTGCACCCGGTAGTCGGTGTAATTGCCGACGTACTCGAGGGTGCGGAGCCGGTCGATCTCGATCACCTTGTCCGCGATCGCGTCGAGGAGGAACTTGTCGTGGCTCGCCAGGAGGACGGCCGCGTCGATCTCCTGGAGGAACGCCTCGATCGTCTCGATCGTGTCGACGTCCATGTGGTTCGTCGGCTCGTCGAGCAGGAGGACGTCCTTCTCCTTCGCGTTCGCGAGGGCGCGCGCGGTGAGGACCTTGGACTTCTCGCCGCCGGAGAGGGAGCCAAACCGCTGGTCGAGGAGCTCCTCGCCGACGCCGAGGTCGTTCAGGATCGGGTCGTTGACGATCACGCTCTGGCTGCGGGCGGCGCCCCGGGCGACGTGCAGGGACTCGTAGCGGGCCATGCGCGCGCTCGCGTCCGCGGCGTCCCAGGCGTCCGGGCGGGCCATCCACGCTTCGAGGCCGGCGAGGTCCGCCTCGATCCGCTGCGCCTCCGGGCTCGGGGCCGAGAGGACGTCCCGGACGGCGGTCTCCGGCGGGACGTTCGGGACCTGCGGGAGGTAGCCGTACCGGAGGCCGGGCTTGAGGACGAGGTCCCCCAGGTCCGGCGCCGTCTCGCCCGCAAGGAGCCGGAACAGGGTGCTCTTCCCCGAGCCGTTCGGGCCGACGAGGGCGACCTTGTCCCCCGCGTGGAGGAGAAAGTCGGCGTGCTCGAGGACGAGCGTGGCGCCCCAGGATTTCCGGAGGTCCCGACCCGCGATGATCGGCTCCATGCCCTCGCGGCTAGTCCCTGGTCCCCGATGAGGCTTCGCCCCGCGCATGCACGGTCCGTGGTGGGCGACGATTCATACGTGATGCTACCAACGGCCCCGCTCTGTCGCTTCGACAACAGTTTTAACACGGTAAAACTACTTATGTAGGGTCCGCTATTAGGATCTCCGAGGTGTCCCTCGAAAATGCTTCGAAGTAAGACGACAAGTGAGCTGGCCGGTCGACCCGTTGTCCGAGGCGGCCATCGGGTTGAGCGCAGATTGAGAACGAGGTCTACGAATGAGGACCGCAGAGGAAATCGTTTTGGATTTTGCAATTGCTATTGCTAAACATGTTGCTGAGAAGCTTATTGACAAAGCATTTGATAGGAAGTCGCGCAAGCGCAGGAAGCGGCTAAGCAGATGATCGAGAAAATAGTCCAGCGAAGCAGCAAAATACGTTTGAGCGAAGGTTTGCGAAAGGACGCACACGATTTGGCTATTGAGGAAACATATGACGATTCAATTGGGAGATATCGGACGCATTACACAGACGGAGACTCTCAAGATCCTCTCGCGCGGCTCTGAGGCGACTAACTACAGGATTCTCCAACTCCTCCCTGCTAGAACGAACCGCGTACGCAGGGAGGTCAAACTATCGAAGATGCCATTTTACCGTCGGATCAGACTTCTTGCTGAAGCAGGCCTGGTTGAACACGACAAAGAAGAAGCAGCTCTTCGCAGAACAGAGCTTGGGAATCGACTAATAGAGCTAGTTGAGTTGATCGAGAAGACAGCGGTGTCATACGTTGAGAGCAGCGCAAAGAAAAATGCTCCCCCGCCCCGTCACAAGGTGAGTACGACGTATAGCCGACGTTAGCGGTTTACGACCTCGAACCCTTCATCGTTCCGTCTCCCCAAGCATTTCTGCAAAGGCTTGGACAATCTTGGGAAACTCGGCAAGAGCCTTGTCCAGGGCGACTTGGTAGTTTGCGCCGTCTGTCGCCACGTCGCTCGCCCCTTCGATCAGGCGAGCCAACGAGCTCACGATGGCCAGTTGTACCCGGTTTCTCTGTTCGGATTGGGCAAGACGCAGCAAAGCCCCCGTGATTACAACCCCCACGCCGGCTGCGAGCACAAAGTTTGGATTGACCGTTGCGGCTGCGTTTAAGCCAACATCCAACCCGGTTCCAAGTGTGATTATTAGGAAACCAGCAACAATTAGACTAAGTGCGAGACCCCCGGTTTCGTAGGCGCTCAGAATGGGCTCATAAGAGGCCTGTGTAGCCCCGGACATTCTCTCCCTCCTTGACCGAGATCGAATCAGACCTGTTTATGCCTTTTGGCTGCGGACGCGTTCAGGTTCGCGGTCTCAGCGAACAGAGATGAGATTCCGCAGGAGTCGATTATTCTAGTCGGGTTTCTTTTCCAGTCCACTGAACCATACCCCTGGACTTCGCGAAAGAATGCAACGAATTGGCAAAATCGGCTGGCGTCCACGACAATCGCGCCATAACGTCACCGAACAGGCTTATTGGACACCGGTGTTGGAAGAATTGCAATCCCGATTCAGACAGGTGCTTCCAGCTCTCAGTAGTCGTCCATCGTTCTGACGGTCGCCCGTTCCGTTCGAATCTCCTTCCGAAGCACCTCCTTGCGTCGAGCCATCTCAGCCGCCTCATCCTCGCCAATCTGCCACTTGATCCACTTGTCTCGGAGGGATTCCTCGAGGACGTCGCGTCTCAGTCCCCTGGCGATGACTCGGTATTCATCGGCAACCATCGTGTGCTCGAGAAAGCCCATCGTGACACCAGAACCAAGGATTCCTCGTGCAAGATCCTTCCTAATGGCCTCTGGCAAATAGAAGAGGTCCCTCTCCAAGACACCATCTAGACTTCCGGTTCGGACGACCATGCCTCTCTCGACGGTATGCGCGGCTGGTATGAGCGCGCCCATTTGAATCAGGGTATGGCTCTTCGGCCAGACATCGAAAGCGCGTCTCACACTTGGGAGCCGGTTCATCAGACTGTTGAGACGAGAATCTGCATGCAGGTACCTCTCGCGCCGAGTAGTTGAGCTTGGTGGCACTGCTATCGAAATGCTCTCAGGTCCCGTTGCCGGGCCATGCCATACTTTGATGTCGGTTCCAGCTTCCACAACAGCGTTCATCATGGTGTTGGCGTCGACAGAATCAACCGCGATTATCGGTTCAATCATATAGTCGCGATTGCGAGGTTGACCCAGGTATGTCTCGAGGACGTGCTCTATGTTCGCCTCAAGGACCATGTGTTTCTTTTTGACCTCGTTGACGGTTTGGATTGGCGAACCAACAATTGACTTTCCTTCTCCGGCGAGAAGGATTGCCGGTTTGTCCGCCGGAAGGAGGCGCGCAATGAGAAAGTCGAACGGGGGCTTGTCCAGCTCAGACAACGGGGATCCATACAGGAAACGATAACCAAGCTCTTGGCTCCCCCGCCCGGTCTCGGTGAAAGGATAGACACATAGATTGAGCAAGTCCCGATGGGCTTTTTCTCGCTCCAACCCGGCGAGTTTCAGGCGCCTTAATCCGTCAAATTGCTGTAGATAGTCGCGAGAGACCGCATCTTCGATCTCGCGCCCTTGTTCCCGATACTTCCTGATGAGTGGGGCGTAACCAAGCTCGGTCTCGAATTCGTCGTCCGAGACCAAGGCGTCAACCGTCCACCAATCCCCACACTCTTAGGGACGCTCGCTCATCCAATTGGTCTCTCACGGTCTTGAGGAAAGTTATGAACGATTCAAATGTGGTGTTGAACTTCGGAATCATCGTGATTTCTGTTTCACTCATGCTGACATCAAAGACCGACCCTTTGCTCTCGTCAACGACGGTGGCGGAGAACGCCAGTGACCCCTCTTTTGTGTATTGGTCCAAGAAGGAGAAGTCTTCGGCGTTGGTCACAAATTCCTCGACAACAGAGGCCGTGAGAGGCCGACCGCTAAGGCTGATCTGACCGGCTGTCAACGACGCGACACGTGGAAGCGTCGTGTTGCCCAGCATGTTGACGATTTCGAACCCAAGACGCTCTGAGGTCTTTTTCGTCAGGAGGAGCTCATCGGACACGACGTCGAGGACATGGAATAGAATCTGGATCGCGGTGTGAGAGATTTCCCGTGCAGAGAAGAAGCAGGAGTTCGTAATCTGAACGATCAATGCGGGATCAACCCGGATGTACATAGAATCAGGAGTTACTCCATAAGCATCCTGGAGCTCTTTTACGACCTGGCTTCCGTCGTCCCCCGTGTAGTTGAAGCGTCGCTGATACGTCGGCCGGATTTTCGCAGGCGTATTGTCCAGAGCGGCTCTACGACTTGTAAAACGGTATACGAATCCGCCGAATCGATCTATGATAGACTGCCAAACCTGCTGGAAACGTTCCGGCGAAATCCATGCTTGGGTGACTCCCCGCGTTCTGCGAATTCGATCGTCAAGCGTGGCCTTATAGCTCTCTTGAATTGCAGATGTGAAAAAGAGCAGGAGACCACGTTTGTATTCGATCGCGTAGTAGAACTCCTCCTCGCCCCCATCGAGTGCTGTCGTTTTGGGAATCCTGATTTCGGTCACTTCACCGAGACGTCGGGTCTCGGTCGGGGAGAAAAGCTTACCCTGCCAATCGGATAAGCTATGAAGTACGCCATAGACCTTCAGCCACTTCTTCCTTTCCTCTTCATCGAATACGCTATCGTGATTGTCCCTCAAGAACTGAAGAAAGCTCTCAAGCGTGTAGTCTTGAGGCGGCAGTTTCACAGGCTACCCTCCGAAGACAGAGCTCTCGGCTTGCTTAAAAGCCTTGCACCAAGATGTGCAACCGGCCCTTAGCGTTGCGCCGAGGACGTTACTAAACTGGATTGTCATCGCGACGGGAGTCCGGGTCGGTGAGACATTCGACCGTGTTAGGTTGTCGGGCCCTCGCTGGCCTGTTTGATGTATCCTTTGGCGGTCAGGCCCTCTGAGATCAAACTCTTCGCCGCAAGGGCGACCCGATCGCCGAGGTTGTTGTCCAGCGCGAACTGTCTCAGCGGCGTGTAGAGCGCGTTCTCCACACGGACTGGAATTGTCATCAGTACCGGCTGCGAGGTCGCCGGCGCCAAGACTTCGCGCTTGATTTCCGCTGCCGGCCGTAGCGGATCCTTCTCAAACAACTTGAGGAACTCCTTGCGCCTGGGTCCTTTCAAAGCTACGGCCTCCCGGATGACTTCCGCCTCGAACTTCTTACGCTCGTCTTTCGGAAGCCCACCGAGGACCTCTCTCACGTTCGAGACCTTGAGTGTCTTCATCAGCGTCTTGGCCGCCGAGGTCGGGACAATGGTTCTCCCAAGGGTTTCCCCGCGTCGTGGCGCCCGGACGGCGATGTTGTGCGGCTCCAGCGTCTCTGCCCACTCGCCTACCTCAATCGCTTCTTTCAGCTGTGCCATGGAGATGTTCAAGGATGTCGCCGTCTTGCGTCGGTTGCTCGGTGTGTCGCCTCCATTCATGTGGAGAAGCTTTTCGATTCCCCGTTTCTTTTCCGCCGCGGTGAGATCGCCTCGGCGCATGTTCTCCTTGAGGCTCGTGAGGACTGCGCGTCGATCGTCCATTTCTTCCGCCACGTTGCATGGAATGACTTTCATCCCGATCAGCTTGCACGCTTCGTATCGCCGGCGTCCTGCAACAATCTCGTACTGATCTCCGTAAGGCCGAACCGTTAACGGATGCAGGAGACCATCGTCCCGGATCGATTCCGCCAAGGACTGAATGTCTCCGATGTCTTCTCTCACGTTCAACGGGCTCACGACAAGCTCTCCGACAGCGATGTTCTTCGGTCGCAACTGACTTTCCCCCTTACTGACGGCTTAGTTTGCCACTATATAAGCGTAGCACGGACTTGAGTGAACGCAGTGAATTTCCTGCAAAATGACGACCCTCGCTTGGAATCAATTCCAGGGCCCCAAGGTGAGGGAATTCAACGACCGCGTCACATTTGCCCACCAGAGATGTGTTCGCCGCTTCCCGCCGAAGTGTGATTGCCCGCAGTTGGGGAAGTTTCTATTTGAATTCTTGGGCCGATCAGTTTGTGGCATCCCTTGAAAAGGATTTAGCCTCTGGCGACAATACAATTTCTTGTGAGCCAATCTTTCGCAAATCCATTTGATTTCGAAAAGCCGATTAGAGACCCGCAGTTATTTGCGGGCAGAAGCAAGGAGCTCAAGGAGATAGACTACTATCTCGAACTTTGCCGAGGGGACAAACCGGTCTTTCACAATCTCGCGATGATCGGGACGAGAGCGTCGGGAAAGACCAGCCTCTTGAACATGACTGAACAGATGGCCAAGGAAAAGGGAATCCTTAGCGTCAAAGTCTCGCTCAACGCGGAATCGTCAACTAGCGAAGTAATACTTTTCAAAGAAGTTTTCGACGGGATCATGACCAAAGGCGCAGAGTTGGGCATGTTTGGCGGGATTGGCGGCAAGATATACCGATCGTTCAGGAAGATTATCGATATGCTTGATGTTGAGGCGAACGTTGAGATTCCCCTTCTCTTTGGCACGGCCTACATAGGCGTGAAGAAGGGCGGAGTTTCTGGTGGTCTGTCGCAACAGGTTCTTGTTCACGATCTAAAGAAACTGTCGGAAGAGGCCAAGAAGAATAGCGTGCCGGCCATCGCACTTCTGTTCGATGAATGCGACCTTCTCGCGAAGAGTGAGATTCTGTTGCAAAAACTAAGAAATATTTTCAGTGACATCGATGGCTACATAATGATCTTTGCCGGGACGGAGAGCATGTTCCCGGCAATTAGCGAAGTCTTCTCTCCAATACCCAGATTCTTCAAGAAGATAGACGTTGGTAACTTCGTCAGCCTCGAAGAGACAAAGGAGTGTATTCTGAAGCCCCTATCCGAACAAGAGAAGCCCCTCGTGAGCCTGGGGAGCGTTACCGAGATCCACGTGATAACCGGGGGAAATCCGTACGAAGTCCAGCTCATTTCACATTATATGTACAGGAAACACAAGGAGGCGGCAACGCCGCAGATTGCCCTCGACATAGAGGTCCTGAACAATGTGCTGGTTGAGTTGGAGCGTCTCAGAGAAGGAGGCGGTCATGAGGTCGCCGACGTCGTGCGACGGTGTTATCCGGACCAGCTAAGGGCTCTCCTGGCAACTTTGGAATGTCCATCGGCAACTGCGGAGCCACTATCACGCTTCATGGTGCTCTCTGAGGTTGATCGTCGTTCCTTGGAGGAGCTAAGCAACCAGGTGTCATTTTACAATCTCATTCTTCAGGAACTTGTGGGAAAGGGAATAACCAAGAACGAAGAAGGAAAATTACGGTTTTCGGGTAGCCAGTTCGACGTTCTCCATCTGAAGTATTTCGCCTTGTCAAAGGGCATTTCGGAATTCCAGTTTGGGATCCCGGACCAATTAGACTTGAATGTCGAGAACAAGCTCGGTAATCTGCTTCTAAGAGACCTGTCTGAGTACGAAACCAACGTCAGGTTCGATGCAGAGGTCTTGTTGGACAACTCGAAGGGGTACAGAGGGCGAAGAGCGGTGTTCGGCGCGAAGGTTGCCCCAAAGGGGGCGAAGCCAGGCGAGTGGGTTACAGTCATCTCTTTCACGCCAGCTGAAATGGAGAACCGATTCTACTTTGGTGACCCCAGTTCCATAAGGTTTAGGGTTAACGTGGATTGGCTGAAGACCGGTTTCGTCATGCAGACCACAGTCAAGGACCAGGCGCAATTGTCCGCGATCGGCCAGAGGATCGAGTCGCTCAGGACCAAACTACTTGTGCTCGGTGTCGAAATCCTTCTACGGGACGAAGTTCAGATAACCACAGAAGCGAACGCGCTGAAGGAAAAAGGCGATTTTAAAGGTGCGCAGGCTCTGTACGACGAAGCTCTGCGGCTCAATCCGGACTCTGAGATCACATGGGCCAACAAGGGATTGGCGCATTTTCAAAGCCAGGACTTTGGTAGCGCGTTGAAATGTTTCGAGAAATGGACAGAGATTAGGCCTCGATTGGCCACGGCCTGGGAGCAAAGCGCCAGAGCCCTCCTCAATCTGAAGGAGTTCGCGCAAGCTGCTGAATGTCTGCAGAAGGCCGTAGACTTAGCGCCTGAGGTTTGGAGCGCGTGGGACAATCGAGGTCGAGCTCTTCTGAATGTTGGAAAATACGAGGAAGCTGTAGCGTCCTTTGACAAAGCCATCGCCCTAAAACCTGACGACCTCGACGCCATCGTGCTAAAAGGTGTGTGCTATGTCAGGCTTGACAGGCCGGCGGAGAGTCTCAGTTGCTTCGATCAAGTTATCAGCAGGGATTCGGGGAATCGACAGGCCCATGCCAACAAGGCAGTGGCACTTTTCGAACTAGGCCGTCTGGAAGCCTCGATCTCCATAATCGAGAAGCTTCTGGGCGAGAACGCAAACGACCTCGGACTGTTGAACCTAAAATCTGTAGTGCTCGATAAGCAGGGGAAGGAGAAAGAGGCGATTGGCATTTGCGGCAAGATTCTCGAGATCGAACCGCGGGCGGCAGTTGCGTATTACAATCGCGCGTGTTTCAAGGCCAAGTCAGGAAAACGAGAGGAAGCGCTAATTGACTTGGAGAAAGCTCTCCAGCTCGAGCCCTTCTTCATGAGCGAGGCCCTGGGAGAACCTGACCTTAAGGGCCTGGTTGAGGATCCGAAGATAAGGCGGCTACTCGAACCTCAGGGCGGAGGTGCATGAGTTTAGAGCGATGTCCTTTGAGACAAGCATGAGCGACGCCTAAACTCTGAAACAACCAATCATCCTCTAAATTCGCGCGCGAGACGGAGGGATTGCTGTGAGCGGTCATGGTAGTGTTGGTTTGAGAAAGGATAACGAATGCCTATTGCTCCATCGTGGATCCGAGGAGATCCCATCTGTCCTTGTACAGGAGGACTTTGACACGATCGACCCACTGCCAAAGGCTATTCTTTCTGGCTCTCCTCATCGTTTCCTTTCTTATCACCTCCGCAGGAACGACGTAGTATTCGATCTCTTTAGGCCTGATGTTCACTAGAGCATAGAATTGATTTGATGATCGCGAACCCTTCTTGGTGGTGGCACCGAGGAGCCAGAAGCTGAATGTTCGTCGATTGGTTTGACCTGGATCGACGAAGTCGTGCCATCATTTGGATTCTCTACCAGGATGTCGATGCCTTTCATGTTACGGCTCGTTACGACGGGATTAAACCCCTTCAGAGTAAGTTGCGCTGCCACCAAGGGTGTACCGGCCAACCCCGTCAATTGTCCCTTTGTCATAGACGGAGGTATCCACACGTCGCCTGAAGACTCTCGCCTTCTTTTTGAGCCAGCTACCGAATCCTTCAAGAAAGGCCCACATGCAGGCTGGCGTCGATCGGCCAGCGTATAGCGATCTGTTGATGTCGTCGCTTGGAGGCTCGCTTACGTGGTCTTTCGCTCCACAACCTCCCGAGACGGGGGGAGAGAGAGATTCAAGCGCTTGCCATCTCGCTGATCTTGACCCATCGGCAAGATTATTTTTCAATGCCAAAAACAGCCGTCATCGCGGCACGGCCGTCCTGAGGTCTCCGGATTCAGCCGCCCGAGAGTTGGATTCCTTTGTAAGAACGAACCGAAAGTTCGTCCACACCTCGCCGCCGGACGTCTGGACGTTCTCGCGCTGTTCTTGGCAGGAGTAGAGGCATCTCGTGCAGATAGCCGCTAGCCTTTTCCGATATTTCGTGCAATCGAAGTCGTTCCCGAACCTGACCACGATGACATTACCTCCATCCCTCTCGATCCACTCGATGGTCTGCTTGATTCTGAGGCAGTAGCCGTTGAAAGAGTCGCTCTGGGAGTCCGTGTCGTTGAAATCCACATAGTTGTGGGTGTCCCACATGGTTATCTCGCTGATAGTGGGCTTCGTCATGATTTCACCCACATTGTTCGTGCCCGACGTTGGTTTCCTCCTGTTGCAGAGCCGAGCGATCTCTCTTTCAGCAACTGCGATGTCCGGGGCATACGACGCGGAAGGACCGTATGTCAGGATGAGGAGATGGACTACGAGTAGCGTACGGTGTAGCGGCCGCCGTCGCATGTCGCCAGCCGAGTCCGACGAAAGTTAAGGGAATATCCAAGCTCGACGACAAAATGAGAAACACAAACGACGAGGCTAGCATGAGGTCGACACCTACTTCCAATAGCTTGCGGGTAATGCAGCTAAGTCGGGAAAACCAATACGGAAGATTTACAATGCTTACGAGGAGATCGTCAGGAAGGGACGGGAAGCACTATTTCTTGAGGGGGTAAAGAAATTCGAGGAACACCACATCGACGAGCCCAATTTCATCTACCAAAGAAACAAACTAATCATAAAGAAGCGGCTTGCCGTAGTCGGATTTGTAAATGGTTCGGAACTAATCTTGAAGGCGATCATGATTCGGAACGGCTACTCAAGCTACAGAACAGAAGCCCGGCAGATATACCAGCTCGACGACAAAGTGAGATACAACTGACGAAGGGCGAACCATCGAGCTCGACCAAGTAGTCGGATTCTTCCGCGCGCGCCACTCAAGGCTACCGTTTTCAGCTGTCGACGAGCTCAGGAAACTCAGGAACCAGACAGTTCACAAGGGGACAGGAATTGGCAAAAAGAACCGGACGTACTTCATCGATGCGATAGACCGCCTAGCAGGCGTCTATCTTTCCGAAAAGTTGAATCACAGAACCCTTTTAAAGAGTATCCAAGCCGCTAAGACGCGCTTCTGAGCTCTCCTCTGAAAGCCTTCTCCATCAGCGAATGGAAGAGTTCGTTGATTTCTTGTGCGCTTTCTTTCTGTATAACCGAGAGTTTCCGCATGGAGGAGACAAACGCAGAAAAACGCTCTTGAAGCTCATACGGAGGGGCCGGCGCTTCAAACCTCTCGATCTCTCGTGGCGATATCCTGGGGAGATTCGCACCTGTCGATTTCTCAGTCGCATAGGTGACGAAATATGGATGTTTAATGAGATGGGCGAGGTATTCTCTTGTTGCCTTGCCCTTTTTTGGCAACATTGGCAGAATGTCGGTACTGCAAACTCCTGCGAACTCAGGAAGAGCAACCTTGTTTAGGTATGGACGAAGTTTTCCGTAGAGGACATGGGTTGAGGTAAACGCAAACTTGTTGCTTTTGAGCTCTCCGGGCATCGCCCAAACAAAGCCGGCAATCTCACCTGTGCCCTTCTCGATGTGTTCCAGTCCAACATACTTGGTTCCCTTCACGATTTCCCCCGCCGCGACGCCTCTTCTATCAATAGTGGCTAGTTCCTCGAACGCGACTCTCTCCCATTTCATCGGATTGGTCTTAGGGTCCCCAAACGTTTTGAGAAATAGCGACTGGATTGCCTTGCTAGCGAGTTCCGCCGCCTGTTGTCGCATTTTTCTAAGTGCCGTCACTCGGTCCAAAATAGAGGAGATTCGCTGCTGCTCCGCTAGTGAAGGGACGGCCACCATGATCCGTTCAAGATTTCTCCTGCTAATTCGCTTTCTTGTGGTGCCTGTGCTGAAACGGAGACCCTGTGTTCTCACGACTTCAGAATTGAAGAGATAGTTGACGAACCTGCGGTCGAACCTGCTTTCATCAACCCGAACAATCGTGCAATCCACTGCAGTAATGCACGGATAAGGGAAATCTGGTACGATGCAAGCCCGTGCAATTGGATCTGCCATTCGCGAAACCAAAATGTCTCCTGCCTTTACAACGGTACATCCTAGCCTCTCAAGGGTTTGCTCCGAAATCCACCGACGTGAATCATCAATGAAGTCCCCCTTTCCAATATTACCTAGCTGAATGAGCCTGACACCGTTCGGGGATTGCGAAAGGTCTTCCGTAAGAATCCAGTCGCCGTCCATAAATGTGTTATTTAGTGCGACTTCTACGATCGGCCGGACGTTCCATCTATCTTCTTGTTTCGTCTCAGACATTCAAATCATCGTCTTCAAGTCGGCCAAACCTCGGGATATTTCGTCCTCTAACCTCGAGAGATTTTCAATTAGGACTTCGGGCTCCTCGTAATCTTCTTCCTTGTGTTCCACCTTCTTATACCGTGCAATAGAGAAATTGTACTCATTCTCCTTTATCGTTTCGACCGGAACAAGAAGGCTCTGAGTGGACTCTATCCGACCGTGCCTGAACTTGTTAATCGCATCTGGGATGTCTCCCTTAGCATCAATGAAGTCACGTCTCAGGTCGAGGCTGTATCCATCGGCCCTCAGGTCGTAGAACCACACTTTCTCGGTCGTTCCACCCTTTACGAAAACGAGCACCGCAGTGCCGACACCGGAATACGGCTGAAAGAATCCGGGAGCCATGGAGATAACGGCCTGAAGCTCACACTTCTCCACCAGCATCTTTCTCGCTTTGATGTGTGCGTTAGAAGAACCGAACAGGACTCCGTTTGGAACGATCACGGCTGCGCGTCCGCCGACGTTCAACAAGTTGTAAAACAGCTCAAGGAAAAGGAGCTCGGTCTTCGTCGTGTCGAGAGAAAAAGCGTCGTTGATGTCGCCCTTGTCAATGTAGCCGGCAAATGGCGGATTAGCCAGAATTACGTCATATGCTGGCTTTTGACTGAACTGCTTCGAGACGGTGTCCCTCTGCTCGATGTTCGGCTGGGTGATTCCGTGCAGAATCATGTTCATAAGCGCAATTCGAATCATCGTGACTTCGAAGTCGTAGCCGTAGAAAGTTTCGTCCCAGAGAAACTTCCAATGTTCCTTCTTGACGATCTTGTTTCCGATTAGATTGTGCGGTGTCCCGTCCGGATCCTCCTTCACCATGTCCGCAGATGTGTATTTCCTCAGGATGTGCTGGTATGCTGCTATCAGAAATCCGCCTGTCCCGCACGCGGGATCGCATATCTTTTGGCCAATGTCCGGGTCAACTAGTTCGACCATCATCCGAATGATGTGCCTCGGCGTCCTGAACTGGCCATTCTTCCCTGCAGTCTTCAGCTCACTTAGCAAGTGCTCGTAGATATCCCCCTGGATGTCCGGCCTTTCGCCGATTTCGATTTCATCAATGATTGAAACCGCCTCCTGAACGAGGGAAGCCTTTGGAATCATGAAAGTCGCATCGCGCAGGTAACGGGAGTAAAGCACTTCCTCGCCGTTATGCAGGCTCTTGATAAACGGGAACACGACTTCGCCAACGTGCTTGTACATTGCCTCGGCATTCATGTGTTTCCAGTTGGACCACTTGCAATCTTCATGCTCGGCAAAGATGGACTCGTGTTTCTCTTTCCTCGCTTCCGACCTCATGCGATTCAAGGTGTCGAGGTCCTCTAACCGTTTCATGAAGATGAGGTAAGACATTTGTTCAATGGCGGTTAGCGGGTTGGACAGTCCGCCGGACCAGAACATGTTCCAAAGCTTGTCGATTTTCGCCTTCATCTGCGGCTCAAGCACGGTTGAATACCTCCATCTCAAGCTGACCGCATAGCCCGACAACCTGCTTCAGATCCTCCTCCTGAAAGAGGGGCACCGGTGCCTTGGGTCCGAAGCTGGTGAATGGCGGCTCGAACAGGTCGCTGTACTCAATGTGATGCTTGCGCTCGAAAACCGACTCGACGGTCCTCAGGAAATTGACTTGGTCGGCGTTAAGATAGTTCTTCTCGATCATGAACGTCTTGAAGGCCTCTTCTATCTCCGTTTCTGGGGTCGGGAATTCATAAAGACCTAGCACCTTTTTGATGAACTCGACCAGCGTGCCGCTCGCCTGCTTATAAGCTCTCTGGAGGTTCTCCTCGGTTATGAAGAGCTCCGGAGAGTTGAGCGCATCCTCGAGTTTGAGCAGATCCTTCTCGTTCAGTGCTTCGTCACGTTTGATTTTCAGAATGGTGGGATGTTCCGAAGCGAGCTGTTTGATTCGTTTTTCCACTTTCGCTTTGTAGTCCCTTACATACTCGGATTTGAGTGAGGTGAATGGACCGTACTCGATGAGCTGGCGCTGCTCGGTCACATCGTCGATGTCCAGGATGATCGTAGGTCTTGGCTCAGCCCTCTTGTACTTCATCAGGGGAGCGAGCTCGTCGAGAAGCATCTGCGCATCGTCGATCGATGGCGTCGTCCAGAAAGACTTGTCCAAGGCCTTGTCGAGCAGCTCCTTCTTGTCGTCCACAGCCTGGATCGTCGGGGGCAAACAGTTCAGAGTTTCGGCGATATCGTCCTTCAGACGCTCGATCTCCTCCTCTTTCTTGTTGAGGATTGCAAGGGTCAGCTGCTCGCACTTCTGAGTAAAGGAAGCCTCATTCGGCTCGACGCCTGTCTTGTACCTCATCAGAGGGGTCATCTTGGTCTTTAGGAATTCGATCGGCTCGATTCCCAGCCTGGACCAAAGTTTGGGCGAGAGTGCGAGTTCAACGTCTTTGATTTTCTCTCTGACGACTATCGAATCTTTTGGCAGTGCGTTGATGTCAGCGTAGATCTTCCCTTTCACGAGCGCGGCGTTCTTCTCGTCACCTTTCTTTTGGAACTGTGCCAATTGCTGAAGGCGCAGCAAAAAGATCTTCGCGGGGACGGCCTCGGAAGGCTTTGCTTCTCTTCCCTCGGGATGCATATTGAACCAATCAAAGACATTCCAGCAGTCGAAGACGAGAAACTCCTCCTTCCTCCCGTTGGGCAGCCAGTCTTTGTGCTTGCATGTCGTATCGTTCCTCGTTCCTCTCCCGAGCATCTGCCAGAAGCGAATCTTTGAGAAGACCGGCTTGGCAAAGACAAGATTGCCAGCTTCGGGGATGTCGACTCCCGTGTCAAGCATGTCTACGGAAATAGCGACTCGCGGCCAGCTCTCGGTCTTGAACTCCTTCAGGATCTCCTGGGCCCTTTGGTCTTCAGATACGATAATGCGGGCAAGCTTTCCTTTGTATTCGGGATAGAGCTTCTCGAACGCCTCCCAGATTCGTTTCGCATGACGCTTTGTGACTGCGAAAAAGATCGACTTCGCTGGCAGCGTCCCGGTCGAGTCCATGATGCAGTTGTCCATGAACTCCTTGACGATCGCCTCGTTGGTTCCGACGACCACGACCTTCTTCTCAATGTCCATCCCGTCAAAGTTGACATCCTCGGGTTCCACGCCTTTCTCCATGAGCTCTTTCATCACTTCGCTGGGAACGTCGCCCGGCTTCACGCCTGCAATTTGGAAGTGGGTTTGGGTCTTGTAGACTTTGTAGGGGACCAGGCATCCGTCCTCCACAGCTTCGTCATACGTGTAGAGCGTGGTCGGCGTGTTGTCCTCGCAGTCGAAGAACCTGAACGTGTCCCTCTCGATAATGTCGGCAGGTGTCGCGGTCAGCCCGATCTCGACGGCATCAAAGTATGTGAAAACGTCTTTCCACTTGTTGTAGATGGAGCGGTGGCATTCATCCGAAATGATTACATCGAAGTCGCCCACCGAAAACTCCTGATAGCAGTCCATGAACGTCTGAATCGTTGAAGCAAAGAGTCGGCTGTTCTTGTCTAGGCTCCCAGAGAACACCTTAGACTTGGACTCGTTAGGAAAGAAAACTTTGAAGCCATCGCTGTAGGCCTGGTCCCTCAATGCCCTCCTGTCAGCAAGAAACAGGATCTTTTGAGCCCTGTTCGCTCGGAGCAATACGTCAATCAGGGCCATTGCGACCCTCGTCTTGCCGGTGCCGGTCGCCTGGACTACGAGGAACTTGCGCCTCCCTTCTTCGATTCCCTCGAGCACCCGCTTGACCGATTCAATGTTAGGGGGACGGTCGATGATTTCCTTTCTGATGGGCACGTCAACAAAGTCCTTTTTCGATCTGTTCTGGAAGAGGATCCTGCCAAGGGCGTCACGACTGTGGAAGCCCTTCACCATGCGCGGGTTTTCGTTCGGCCTGTTCCAGAACCAAATCTCGAAGCCGTTCGAAAGGAAGATGAAGAGGTCCTTGCCCGTCTGCTTCTTAATGTCGTCGGAATAATCCTCAGCCTGCTTCTGTCCGAGTATAGGATCTTTCGAGGTCTTCTTGGCCTCGACCACTGCAAACGGCTCGCCATTCGAATCAAGCAGCAAGTAGTCGGCATATGCGTGTTGGCCCGGCGTGCCACGGGTCTCGTTGAAAGTCTTGTAGCGCCGCGCTTTGAAGTCCGATTGTTTCGTATCGACCTCCTGCACGACCTTAGTTCTGTCCTCAGGATCCCAGCCAGCCTCCTTCAGGAGGACATCAATCTTCCCCTTACGGGTCTCCCACTCGGTCGCATCCCTCATCGCCACAAGGCCACCCTTCGGACTGCCCAGTTTCTTGTCTGCCATCAACCGTATGGATAAAAAAGCCTATCCTCCGATGTTCGTTGGTATGACTTTCCCGGGAGACCTTCGTCCTTCAGTATCTTTTCATAACCTTGCCAGTTCAGCCTCGCACCTTCCGACTAGGCAATCCCGGGTCCTCCAATCTTCGGCGCTGACCATGTCTCGTGAGATTCCATTCAGATTGTCACTCTACGGTTCTTCCGACTATCGATATTATGTGACGCCCCCTTCCTGCCAGAGTCACGAAATACCGCAGTCGTGTTCCGGCCCCAAGGCACATGGGAGGTCGAGGCAGTGGCCGGTCCCCCGCGGGGCTTCAGGATTCGGGTCGTGTCCTCGCGATCGCTCACGCCAACCACCCACGCGATTGAGGTGGAGAAACCGAACACCTTCACGTTCGGTCCAACGCAGTTCACGTTCCTCCAGCTGGAGACCGAGGAGGGCATGGACGCGCGCCCCATGTCGCTCGCGACGAGTCCCACGCGCCCGCACCTCGAATACGCGGTCCGCCTCTCGGACTCCGCCTACAAGCGCGCCTTCGCGGCCCTCCAGCCCGATGACGAGGTCCGCGTCTTCGGCCCGATCGGCGACTTCGTGCTGCACGAAAGGCGGCCTGCGGTCCTCCTGGCTGGAGGGATCGGCATCACGCCTTTCAAGGGCATGGCCGAATATGCAGCCGACAAGGCGTTGCCCATCCCGATTCGGCTCGTCTACAGCAACCGGAGCGAGGACGAGATTGTATACCGGCGCGAACTCGACGCGCTGGGATCGAGCAACGCCCGCTTCCGCGTACTGTACACCCTCTCACGCACCGCTGACACAGCTTGGCGAGGCCGGACCGGACGAATTGATCGGGAACTTGTGCGGGAAGCCGAGCGAGACCTGGCAGACCCGATCTACTACGTCAGCGGCACGCCCAGCATGGTCGTGGGGACGCTGCGGCTGCTCGAGGGTCTGGAGATCCCTGAGGCAGACATCGAGGTCGAAGCGTTCCGTGGATACGGATAGCGCGGGGGCCAATAGCGCCTCGGGCACGGCGTGGACCATTTCATAGGAGTGTCAGAGATACAGGACGGACGCTTCACGCGCCAGCAGCGAAGTCTATCGGCCCGCCGGTTGCCTCCGATCGGGGAGAGTTTCCCGGGTATCGACCTGCCCTTCTTCGAGCTGGGAGAGAGCCTCACGCGCGAGGGCGAGCAGTTCCCTCTCGCGTTCGAGGTTTTCCCTCAGGGCCTCAAGGGAGGTGAAGGCCCTCTTCAGGGGACTCGACCCAGTGGGTCGCGCCTCCATGGCAGCTGCCATCAAATCTTCGACAGACTTGAGGGGGGCGGTTGCTAGGGGTCCTGCAAGTGCGCGTTTTTGGGTTTCAGTCAGGGTGGGAGCCACGATCGAAGCGAACCTCTGAGTCTGGATTAGCTGTTTGACACCGAATCGAACAGCTTCACTGATGGTCGCGAACGACCTGCGCTTTACCAATTCATTCAGCACCCGGACGTCTGCGTCCGAGAGTCGAACATGAAGATCTTCAGTCATATCATCCCATATTGGGATGGTATACGGCTATATAAGTATTATCTTACGAGTGGTGCAGAAACGACCCCATTCCTGAACATCAGGACATAGGCTCCTGTCTCCAAGTCGATACTCGCCTCGTCTTCCCCTCTCTCCTTTATCAGGGCTTTGTAGTCTTCGTCTGAATCGGTGAAGAAAAGGTCAAGAACTGCGCCAATGTTCTTCAGAAAGCTGAGAAGGTTTAGAGGGCCATCAGTGACGCCGGTCTCGGCCGAGATAGCTCTGTCGCGAAGATTGCGGAGGAAATCGCGGTTGTCCATCTTCTGCCTCAACCTAAATCTCTCACACCAATCCAGCCCTTCAAGAAAACGCTGCGGTGGCCATTCGAAAAAAGGTGCGCCCCCACGCATAGCCATTAGTGGGATCGCGAGTATATCGTACTTGTGGCGAAAAGGCGGTTCTTGAAACGGAGAAACACCGAATGGCGGTTTCCGGAACAGAAGGCCATGATCCTGGAGGAATGGAAGCGGAGGGGACTGTACCTTTCCTCGATCGTTGGTGTCGGTGGCCTCATCGTCCTGCTGGTTGGACTGAGGGTTCAGGAGCTCACCTGGGAGGCCCTCAGCTTTGGCGAGAAATTGGGCATCATTTTGTACGGATTAGCTGTGGCCGGTGGAGTGGCCGTGTGGGCTTTCGCTAACCGGAAGCTAAGGCGCCTGAGAGAGAAGATTGCAAAGGGGGACACTGGCACACCCTGACATTCGGTCATTCGTGATGAGCAAGGTCGTCCCACTTGCTCGGTGGACCAATAGAAGGCCGACCTGCTCATTCTTCGATACCTTCTCCGTCCTCGTTTTCCAGCGTCCGAATGCGTTCTTTTCGGAGAGTTTAGAAGTGTCCGATCAGTCTCTGCCTCGAGAGGGCACGTCCTCCAGCTGCAGACCGAGGAGGGCATGGACGCGCGCCCCATGTCGCTCGCGACGAGTCCCACGCGCCCAGTATGGTCGTGGGGACGCTGCGATTGCTTCGGGGCCTGGACGTCCCGGATGCGAGCATCGAGGTCGAGGCGTTCCGCGGTTACAGATAGGATTCAACGCGTTGGGGGAAGCACTCGTGGGAACTTCTCGTTCCGGTGGAACGGGATCAGCCCTTGTCGATCCGTTCCCGCACGAGGCGGCGGAGGAGATCCGGCGAGACGATGATCTCCCGGTTCAGGGAGACGTTGACGGACGAGATCCCCGGGAGTTTGCCGACGCGCGCAATCCGCGTCGTGACGTCCCCGAGATCGATGCCGCGACACAACAGGAACCGCGCGGGAGGTTCTTGCAGCTCGTTGATGAGGAAGACGTCGCCCAAGGCCCGGCACAGGTCGGCCATGGGCACGGCCCCGAACACCGCCGTCGTGTACACGAGCTCTCCGGAGTCGCCGAGGCTTCCGAGCCGGGGCGTGATGAACAAAAGTTCCTCTCGCAACAGGCGCTCGAGATGTTTCCGCACCGTCTTCGGGCTGAGTCCCGTCGCCTCGGTCAGTTCTTGCAACGGCCTCCTCGGGTCGTCGATGAGCGCGTCGACGATTCGCCATTCGAGCGAAGACACGGGACGGGGTTCCCGTCGTTCGGCCAGCGCCTGTCCGGACGGTTTCGTACCCAAGCGGGCGGTGAGCTCTCGGACCGTCCGCGCGCGGTCCCGCGGCCACGTCAGCACGGACAGGCCGCCGTCGAGCTTCCAGGCGACCCATGCGACGTCGACGACTGCCAGGGCCTCCCGCGCTCCCTCGCGGGTCCATTCCCCCTGGAAGAACACGAGGAGTTCGTCGCGATCGAGGAGGCTCGGATCGACGGAGATCATGTACCCCTGGAAGATCCCGCGGCCCTCGAGCCGCCGGAGCCGGTCGCGGACCGCCGGGGCGGAGAGGGACACGC
>Ga0209237_1000589_pt1 | contig 20840 bp, 28 predicted proteins | sample GraSoi013_1_40cm_2_FD_185820 | JGI IMG/M metagenome (GOLD analysis project Ga0209237, IMG submission 185820) | Grasslands soil microbial communities from the Angelo Coastal Reserve, California, USA - Sample 10_02_2013_1_40cm (SPAdes) (version 2) | ecosystem: Environmental > Terrestrial > Soil >... | reverse complement strand
GAGTAGCACGCATACCCTAACCTTCTGGAGGCTTGTTAGCTGACCGGATTTTTGACGCAGACCCATCAACCTGCACATATCAAGGATCTCGGAACTCTCGCCGACCTTAACACCGTCATGGACCCTCAGCCGTTTTCAAGGCGATTCCTAGGGACAATCAGGTCGTTGCCCGTATCATCTGCCATCAAGGGACACAGATTGAAGGTGCAACCCTCCCTCTCCGAGAACTTCCCGAACACGAGACTTGCGTCACGAGACTCAAGTGCAACTGACATTTCACGATTGGTAACGGGTCTGGTAACCGTAAACGTTGGCAGAATCCCCGCTTAGAGTTGGAAGCCCTTTGTGAGGTTCAAACCTTGAAGATTTGTCTGAGGCTTTTTTCCTCGCTTTCTATCCCATAGATTATCCAGCATGATCAAAGCCATTACAGAGATCAAGATTCCTATCGCAACCAGAGATTGTGTTTGAATTACGGGTCCTGGAGGAGACGCTGTCGACTGGGGCCAAGCTGACACGTGATATACTAACTGATGAGACTTCGATCGACTTGCAGTCGCCGTTATGGTGACGTTGTAATCTCCCAGCTGGACCCCAGCAGTATCAACAGTCAGCAACACTTTAGCCCACTTTTGGGGAGTAATAGACACCTGCGTTGCGTTGAGAAATGCTCGTGGTCCTGGCTGAGAAACCGCTATTGCTAGGGTTATGTTGCCAGAGAAGCCCCATGTAGGAATCACTCTGAAGGTATCATTCCGCGAGGATCCTAGAGGCACCGGCATGTTCGTTGTTCCGCTCAGCTGAAAATCTGCTACAAAGACTAGAGTCGTGACACTCGCGGTCTGGGACCCTGTACCATCAGAACCAGTCAGTGTGACATTGTACCTTCCTTCTGGGGTAGAAGCGCCTGCGGTCAAGTTGAGCAGGGTGGTCCCAGGCGTTGACGGACTTACTGAGACGCTCGACTTGGAAAGGGTTCCCGTAATGCCTGCAGGGCCGTTCGGTGGAGAGAAGTTCACTGTGCCAGAGAAGCCGTTAACACTTGAAACCGTGATTGTAGTAGAGCTCGTCTGGGAACCATGGACTATGACGGCCAACCACCAGTTCGGGGTGATGGCAAAGTTCGACCCAGGCGGTGGCAGCACGATGAATGTGCCGTGCATGGTCGCAGGGTAGTTTACGTCGTAGTAAGTGTACGTCCCAGGCGCAACATAGCCCAGCGTAGTCGTCGAGGTGGGCGGGGCCGAGTCTGCCATTAAGTCTAGGGGATAGTCTCGTATACCGTTGCCGTCCACATCCACGTAGAATTGATGCAGTTTGCCATCACCGCTGGAAGTTGTTATGTTCAAGAGTTCTCCATGCGGTATGGTTATTGTCGGATTTACTGTGCCGTCACTGCCTACCCACCCAGTACTCTCGTATCCTACTAGTGAAATAGTTGCTACTGCTGCGTTTGCTTTCTGAATGATAGGAATTTTCAACAGGCCAATAGGGAATAGAATTACCAGAAGGAGAAGGATGATAGGAAGGCTCCATGACCTCAAGATGTCAGAAAGCTAACTCCCTCTCAACGAGAAGTAGTCTCATCCATAAAAAGTAGGCTCTTTCATTGGAGGCTCTATCATCTTCTTCGTATGTGCGTGAAAGCCAGCTCGACGCGCACTCTAGTTACGGTACCTTCCCGTCTGTCCGGATGTTTCTCGAGACAAGTAGCAAGCCGATTCCCGAAGCAGTCATGGCCAATCCGGCATGAAACTCATCCCAGTACGGGGCGTAGTAGGATGAAGATATTGGGGGGCATCCGTTGATTGCACACGGGATGGCGCTACTCTGAAGGCCATTTATTCCAAGTATGAGGAATAATATTCCCGTCGGTGCCAGTACGATGCCGGGGAACCGAAAGGATAGTCGTCTGTTCGCGGTGCGATTCGCGGCAACAGCTACTGCGGTTGTAGCAGTAAGCAATGGTGGAAGTATTGCGAATGGTCGATATGGATCTATACAATCTACCCTCTGCTGTCCCGTCGACGGGGTGTACTTGTAACATCCTACCTGGCTATTTTCCCCAGCTAAAGCGACCAGAACTGAGACCTCCAGTGCAAAGCCAACAATTGCTACGCCAAGGAACAGAGGGGCCAAGACTGCCGTTCCCCGCTTCATCAAAATCCTCTTACCCCGCATCGTAGTTTGAGCCTTTCCATGATCGATACCAGCATCTCTACGAATATTGTTTCAACTGCGGGGTTGGATGAATGAACGTCGTTTGAACTGCGGTAGCCTTCTTTCTGTGAGGCCATCCCTTCTGGCTCACGGGTTTCGTAACCGTGAATGGTGACAGAATCGGGCTAGAGAGTTAGAAGCCGGGGTCTCTTCAGCAATACTTTCTCTTCCTGTCTTACGTTTCTACTTCGAAAACCTCCACCTCGGAGCATGCAGAGCCTAGACCACCAGGTCTTCTGTCAAACCTGCCGTGAACTAACGTATCGCGAGATCCGATACCGCTCCGACTTCCAGTTCGTAGGCCGACTACTAGTCTGCCAGAACTGTGGCGAAACAATCCTAGAACCAGTCGGAACCGGGACAGAGTGCCAAGACTGTTGACAAGCCTACAAGCAATGTGGCTACTAGACCTACGCGAACCTCCAGACGAGACCCGTAATAAGCGCAAACGGGACGATCGGATCAAGAAACCCTCCCCTAAATTGCGCAGTCACCGAGCGTGAGCGTGTCCAGGCTAATCCAGATAGAACCTTCGGCCAAGCGTTCAGCCAGATGCACAGAAGGCGGTTCTGCATCGCGAGACACGCACGCATACCTTATTTTTCTCGATCCTCGCCGGCTAACCGGATCCTAACACGGACCCATCAACACTCCCCTATTACAGATCACTGGTCTCAACTGAGATTAACATCGTAATGGACCCCAAGCCGTTTCCAAGGCGATTCCAAGGGACAATCAGGTCGTTGACCTCTACTATCTGCAATCATGGGACATAGATTGAAAGATGCAAACACTTCTTGCTGACGCCTTTCTCAAACACGCGGTTTGCGTCGCGAGACTCAACTGCAATTGACATTTCTTGGCTGGTAACGGATCTGGTAACCGTAAATGGTAACAGTCGCTCTGCCAACGGCGAGAACACAGAGAGAAGAACACGGCTCCACCCCGCGGTTCGGACGGAAACTACACCACGACACACAAAAACAAAACGATCAACACGCTACAACAACTCAATGGAGACGGCGCAAGAACAGTCGGATATTTTGAACCCATGACCGTGATCCCGACCGCAGGTGACTTGAGTTAGGGTCTGTACCAGAACTAGGGCTGAACTTCCATTCCATGCTCTCTCCACCTTTATATCTTTGACAGGAACAAGGTGGTGAGGCCTGATTCCGTGCCGGCCCCAAAAATCCTGCTATTGGCACCAAACTCTCCGGCGGGCGCACATGCAGAGAAATTGCTCCAAACCAAGGGTATACAGTTTCTTGTTGTCAGACCTGTCGAGGCTATCGACACGGCTGATGATGAAGAAGAGATAGAGCCTGTCCTCATAGCAGGGAGTGAGCGTTACCCAGGAATCAGTGAGATAAAACGGTTCATTAGCAATTATTCAGAAGGTGTAGACGCAGAGAAAATCGCCCGAACTCTTCGCGTTCTGAGTGAGCTGGGTATCAAACCAGTCATGACGTCCTTTTCAACAAGACTCCGCGTGCAGAAGATACTCTATCTTCTCCAAGAACTTGGTCTTCAGACTGGATGGAAGTTCAGTTGGTACATCAGAGGGCCTTATTCGCCCGACCTCGCTCACGAACTGTTCGAGCATCGCGAGAAAGCCGCGAAAGATCTTAAGGCGGACGACAATGAAAACAAGGCAATACGAAAATTCCGGGACAAATTTGGCGAACTACCTCTCAATGCTCAACAGCTTGAAGCCGCCGCAGCAGTCATGTATGTTGCGAAATCCACAGGTTTGCGTTCCGCGGCTCTTGCCACGAGGGTTTCGAAGGAGAAGCCTTACCTGCCAAGACAGCTCGTTGAAGACTGTGTGAAAAGACTTTACCCGTCGTGAGCTGCATACAAATCAGATACATTGACAGCGTCGCGTCTGCGCACAATCACACTATGCGGTTCCATGCAAGTGCTTCCCCAGTTCATCTACTGGCGACACAGACTCACACAGCAGGGCTTTCATGTATATTTGCCCGCATTAGTCAATTACCGCGAGCGCTATCGTTCCAAACGTCAAGCGTTGCGCGTCAAACGAAGGGAAAACCGCAAGCACTTTCGAAAAATAAGGAAGTCAGACGCAATACTAGTTCTAAACTACCCAGTCAGGGGGATTCCAAATTATATCGGTGGTTCAACTTTCGCAGAAATCGCCGTTGCGTTCTCGATGGGTAAGAAAATCTTCCTTGCGAACCCGATACCCGACCGATCGCACTTCAAGGAAGAACTCCAAGCGTGGGGCGTTGAGAGATGGCACAACTTAAATCGCACACGACCAAGAAAATTAGTAAATGGAAAAGCCCTTTGACCTAGCCATTATCGGTGCGGGGCCGGCAGGGCTTTTTGCTGGTTACCAACTCGCTCGATTATCACCCTCGCTAAGTCTTGCGATTTTGGTCAATACACGTAGACCAACGAACGCGTTTTGGCATAACAAAACAAACCATCGCAACCCGGTCGGTGTAGAAGGGCTTGGCGGCTCCGGATTGTTTTCAGACAAGTTGTACTTCGATGCAGCTGGGGGTTGGTTAGAGTCACGAGATAAGGAGTACTCTCAGATCATCATGGCATACGCGGCGGAAATATTCGAGAGATACGTGGGTGTTTCAGAGCGAGGTGCAGTCCCACCCAAACCGGATGTGCCAGAATTAGCTGGATTCCTGATCAAACCGCATCCGATGCTTGTCCCGATTACTGCCGTGAATTATGTGAGGTTTGTGAAGAGTCTAGTTCAGAAACTGGAAGGATTTGGAGTCAAATTCATCTACGATGCGTCCGTGGAGAACGTGGCAAGGTTGTCTTCATCCTTCAGACTGACTCTGGGTACGAAAAGAGTGGTGTCAGCGAGAAACGTTCTCATTGCTTCGGGAAGAACGAGCGCAGCGTGGTTCGAAAGAATTGCTTCAAGACTTCAACTGAAGTTGCGAAAAGGGCGGCCATACTTCGGAATAAGACTGGAGACAAAGGCTGAGTGGATTCGCAATTTTCGCAAATACGGCGATGACCCGAAGCTTGAAAGACTCTCGAATGTACCGACGTCTTATACCAAGACTCATTGTGTTTGTTTCAATGGAAATGTAATTTCGTGCGAATGCGGGGAAATGGTCCTTGTCGACGGAACAAAATTTGCAATGCCGTCTAAGAACACAAGCCTGAATATTCTGACTCGCATCCCCCGCACCCTTTCGTCTCAGCGGTGCAAAGAAATCATCGGGAACATGTTGCAGGTCGGAGGAGGCAAACCATTGGTCCAAAGGATGGAAGATTTCAAAATAGGCAGTCCTACGGTTAGCAGTGCACTCAAAGGTAACATAGTTCAGAGAACTTTGAACGAATCTACGCCCGGCGAGATAACTCACCTTCTTCCACTTCAAATGCAGAAGAATCTAGTAGACTTCCTAGAAACTATACGAATCAGCTATCCAAAACTGGCTCATCCTGACAATCTCATCTACGCTCCGGTGTTTGAGTGGTTTCAACCGAGAGTCCCAATTGGACCATCTGGCCAGACGTCCATCCCTGGACTGTTCGTTGCAGGAGACATTGCAGGTGTTTCACAAGGGGTAGTGCCCGCGGCGGCCCATGGCCTGCAAATGGGCACAAAGCTCGCTGACCTTCTCTAGTGATTCATCATATTGTTCAAAAACGGGGCTGCCACGCCTCTCGAAACTGGGTCCGGTCAGTAGTCCTATGCAAACGCCTCTTGGCGCCGCCATTTCAATTCGAACGGACGACAATCGAGTAATTCAAGGACGGCCGCTGGGCGAAGACTTCTTTGACAGACCAACGCCCTTAGTCACGTGGGACCTCCTCGGGAAAGTATTGGTCCGTTGTTCTCGCGGGAGACCTTTAGCTGGAATGATTGTAGAGGCAGAGGCATACTTGGGTGGCGACGATCCTGCTTGTCACGCCGCTGCGGGGAGAACTGAGCGGAATGAAATTTTCTACACAGAACCGCCGCATGGAAGGGTGTATGTCTTTGTCAGTTTTGGATTGCATCATTGCGTGAATATCCTAACAAGTGGTGAGAAACCGGCGGGCTGCGTGCTCCTGCGTTCAATTGAGCCTCTTGCAGGAATCCGACGCATGAAAGCGAACCGACAAACTAGCGATGTTAGACAACTCACAAGTGGGCCGGGAAGATTGACTGAAGCTCTCGGAATCACCAAAGACCTTAACGGAACTTCCATCGCAGAGGGCCCGCTTCTGGTCGTCGATTGCGACGATTTCGGTCCCTTCGTCCCCACGGCTGATGTTCGAGTCGGGCTTACAAAGGATCGAAATTATCCCTTGCGCTATTTCTTGTTGAACAATCAATACGTCTCCCACCCAAGAACCAAGCTCTTTGCCAAAGCCGAATAGTATGTTGTTCATTTCAATAGAAGGAGTCGACAACGTCGGAAAAACCACTATCTGCAAGACCTTAGAAGAGAGGCTGTCGAAATCTTTCACCGTTCACATGATAAGCGATCCCCCAAACATTCCGCCGTGGAGCTCGTTGCGAGACGCAATCCTAGGTGATAATCGAATCAGTGCAACAGCTCGGGCCGTGGTGTTACTTGGAATGCGGGTCGATTCTTTCAATAGGTCAGTAAGGCCGTGGATCGCAAAGTCTGGACTATTACTCGCTGATAGATTCTTTGACAGTTGGTTTGCGTACCAATTACCAAGGGCCACCAAACACTTCAAAACGGCTCGGAAAGCTCGAACATTTCTTGAATCTCTGAACAAGATTTGCTTAGACTACGGATTGCTGGCGGTTCCTGATAGAACCTTTGTGATAATCGGAGACGTATCAGAAACCACGAAGAGGGGCAAACAGAAAACCCATTCTGTTTATGGCTCAATCAAGACGCAACGGCAGGTTCAACGAAACTACTTGAGACTCGCGAAGGAGTCCGCGGGCAGAATTGAAGTTGTTGATTCAAGGAGTCTTTCAGTTGCAGATGTCGCGAACATTCTGGAAAGGAAGATCCGACGGCTCATGAACAAGGCTTGCGAATAAAATTATTGCTTGTTTTTGCCTGAAGCTGTTGTGATTGCGTCCTTCTCAGCCACTTCAAAACCAACATCAAGTTTAGGGAAAGAGAACTTTGGAAATGGGACAAAATCCCAGCACCGTGACCTTGCCGAAGGAAGGCGGGTCAAACGAGATTTTCACATCCTTGAGCGCGTAGCCCTTCTCCTCGACCGCCTGACTGCTTATCCACAACGGTCCCATCAACCTCTTCTCTGCTTCGGAGCTTTGCATTGCTAGATTCGAGATTCACAGCAGCTTCTCGCGAGGCATTATTGCGCCAGCATCAACTCTGACTCCCTCCTTGAGTTTCTCATAGTAGATTATTGGAATCCGAATCGACTCCGGAAGTCCTAGCTTGGACTTGTAGGTCTCGGGCTTTATGGAAACCTTCTCTTGTCCAATGTAGCCATCAATGCCTTTCGATTCTTCATCGGGCCGAGCGATTCGAAAGGTGGTTCTCTTCATTTTGGCTACGCGGCTCAAGATTGCCTGTTGAAAGTGAAGACCGGTGAATGACTTCGCGATGACCAAGTCTTCCACCCACGCTTTGATCATATCGTCGTCAATCAGTGAGATCGCATCTTTGAGATTGCCTACCATCGTCCTGATTCTCTGTGTTGCGTCAGCGATTGCGTTGGGTTTCTTGGAAAGGTACCACTGCCTCCATTCCTTGTAGGTCCTGTACGGACAGTCTTGAACGAGTTCACTCATTTGTCCCACAACAGACGGCCTCGTTCCTTGAGCGTTCTGGTTGCAGAGGTTGAGGATCTGGGTGGTATATTTCGGGAAAATCTTTGTGTCTCCTAGGAGCTCCTCAGCTATCTTTTCATTTGAGATTGTGAAGATGCTTGAGTCCTTCAATTTGGTCCTCCTTCGAGCTGAGAAGCTCTCAGCAGAGAGAAATGATTTGCGTGGCCCTAACGAAGAGAGTTAGGCTATCGAAATGACGACAGAGACTTGTCACTCAGGTTCCGAGTCTTTGAAGTTACAAGGGCTCTGGGAGCATCCTGCGCCGTCTCATATATTCTGAACAAGTAGTCCACCACTTCTTCCGGTCGTGGTGGGGAAAAATCAACATTCCGATCAATGAGCGACTTGAGGGAAGAATTCATCTCGTATCCAATCCCTTTTCTCCCCAGCAGGCGAGCCACCTTCACCGTCGTCCCAGTTCCTAGAAAAGGGTCCAACACAGTATCGCCAATGCAAGAGAACATTCGGATCAGGCGGTAGGGTAGCTCTTCCGGAAACGGAGCAGTCTCTGCATGGTTCTGTCTTTCACCCCGAAGATCCCATGTCTGCGAGAACCATACGTCCCTCTCTGCTTTCGCGTACTGACTCGCATATCTCAATGGGTCCTGTGGTTTGATGACCCGCTTCGCCCCTTTGCGAAAGACAAGTATGTATTCACAGTCGAGGGTCACGTAGGCGTTAGGAGGAAAGAAACCAGACCCAAGGAACGCGTTGGGCTTGTTAGTTGGTTTGCGCCAAAGGATGGGCACGAGCGATTGAAAGCCAATACGTTGGCAGTGCTCAGCTACTCTAGCATGATTCAGGTAGCATTGGAAGCTTCCATTGAGCGTTCGTGTAGCATCCCCGACGTTTACACAGAGTATGCCTCCCTTGTCAAGCACCCTGTAGCATTCTGACCATACTCGATCCAGAAACTGATGGCTTAGCTCGAATGCATTCGTCTGCTGAGGAAACGACCCATTTTGGATGTTCAGAACCCGTTCGAATAGGCGATCCCACATCTCGATCATCGGATACGGCGGCGAGGTCACGACGAGCTGAGTCGAGTCTGTTTCTAGCTCGTCCATCTGTTCAGCCGAACGGTAGAAAACCCTGGGAGTCAAGTCTCTGACAACGAGAGCCGAAAGGACCTTCGAGCGATGCTCAGTTAGATATTCAACAGGTCCTTGCATCCCTGTGTTCAGCCGGCCTAATTTCACCCTATCCTACATAAACTCGGTCGCTCTCACTGCCAATTTCTCAATACTTTCAGGTATCTTCAAATTTTCCATGTGCAATAATCCAGCGAGATATGCTGCAAATGGTCGCGCAAGCCATGAGGCACATGACTGACTCACGTAATTCTTGACGCTACTCTCGTCCGCGGATCGATTATCAGTTCGTCACCTAAGACCTGCCGTTCCAAGGCTGACTAGGATTTCTTCGTAAAGTTCGTCCCGCTTCTTGTCCGAATAGTTGGTGTAACATAGCTCAAGGACCCTGTATCCTTTCTTTCGTAATAACGACCTTAGCTCTTCATCCTTCGCCATGTGCGCTGTTCCCAGATGCACTCGTCCGTCGACAAACACAAGCAACGGTCTGGTCTCCAGCGGGAAGTAGAAATCTGCCGTGGTTACTGGAATTTCGATCTGTGTCTGATACTGAATCCTATCGTTTTGGAGTTTGAACGCGAGTTCTTGTTCCATCTGTGAGGGGTTGGCGTGTAGTCGTTCGCGCCAGTCGCTCCGCCGACTCGACATCTGTAGGGTTGACCTGTCTATCAGCTATTGCTCCGACACGAGAGCGAAACTGAGTAGCAGCGAGACTCGCCACCTGGGACTCAATTCCGCGAAAGGTCTGATTAGAAATGTGGGCCGGAGCTTCCCGGACTAATAGCCGACGAGCAAGAAACCATCGAAGGGAAGCCGTAGGCGCCCACTCGTGTAAATAGCGTCTACGATTCGAAGTGCATTCTGGTACGGGTGCTCCGTACCTGATTTGTATTGGTATCGAAGGGGTACAGCTATGGCGGCATATCTAGCATCTACCATCAGAGACATTTCGACCAATGCCTTGTAGAGCGCGTTCCCTCGGATTGTTCTTACTGCCTCTACCTCTAAGACGATGTGATTCTTACTATGATAAGCATCGATGTCATAGGACACTCCAACCTCGCCCATTTCTCCGAACAATACTGGACGAAGAATTTTCTGAGTCTTTGTTTTTCCCTTCTCCACCTCGAATCCGATTTTTTCAAGTTCTGGCCTTAGCTGCTCGAGAACCTCATTGCTCTCCATTTGCAGGCCTGCCTGCTCTGTATCGATTTTCGACTTTACTGTGGCAAAGGCCGCTTGGACCTCTTTTATCCAGGAGGGCGGTAGCACTGAGCGTGGAAAGAAAATGTGTCGGGGATACTTCGAAACCACGGCGTTAGTCCAGATGTGTTCCAAATAAAAAGGGCGACCCTAGGAGAGCGTTCGTATTGAGGAGTTGCGAGTTTTCAAACGGCCATAGATTTTTCGAATTTTCTTGTCTATGCTGTTCCGCCTACTATGAACTAGGATACCACTACGTCGAGGATCGTTCTCATGGATATTACTCCTAGGACTACGTCCACCTTGTTCTCAACATTAATCACATACGCCAGCCGAACCCCTTTCTGCTTCATCAGATCTTTTACTACTGACAGGGGAGTCTCGGGATGTACCTTGACAAAATTATCTCGGACGTCCTGGTCGTTTTTCCACTCTTTCGTGTCGATCATTACGGCCAGTATCTCCTCTTTCTCAACATCAGCCAAACTTTTCCCTTCCCCAAGACGCTTGATAATATATTCCTCGACCTCATGGTCGTTAAGCACACCCAGAGGTCTCAACTTGTCATCGGCGATCAGTAGGTATTCGAACGGGTAACCGATGGGGTTGTCCTTCAAGAAATTCTTGAATTCGCCAATAGTATCATGAGGCTTCTTGTAGTAAGGAGGGGTCAGCATGTGGTCCTTGGCAAGTTTCTGTCGGAGTCGTTCTAGCGGCGACAACAATTCGATCGTTTGCAGGGTGGCCTCGTTTGCCTTTTCTAGATTCTCGGAGCTGAAATAGAACGCTACTATTGCACCGACCCATACCCCAACAACTGCGAGAACGGTCTTGAGAGCGTCCTCTCTAGCTCCAAAATTAGGCACGACTGAGGCAACTTGCGTGCCATTCGGGAACCGGGTAACTTCCTGAGACCCTGGCCAAAACAGGATGAAGCCCACTAAGACGAATGTAGGGATGACGATAATCAGGGCCAGGCTGAATCTTCCGCCGATGTTAGTCTTACTGGGGACTCTGGGACGCTTGGCCATAGGAGATACTATTCGAGAAATGGCTATTTATTCTGTGCCATTTCCGTGGGTGTTTACAGAGAAAAATTGAGGCATTTCAATACGGGCACTAGAAAGGTCAAGACCGTTTTCATAAACGCACCGCTTTCAACTATGGCAGAGGGACGACTGAACGATGAAATCGACAGAATAGTGAAGGGAATAGGGTTTAGGACATATCTTCCTCAGGCAAATATCCCGCCAGGCCTAGACGTTGATCCGTTAAAAGTCATCAGAGCTAACATTGTTGCAGTCAGGAAAAGCGATCTCGTTCTAACCGTCTTAGACAAGCCTGGACTAGGAGTTGCTTTTGAGTTAGGATATTCAGTTGCGTGTAAGAAGAAAGTGATAGCATTTCGTACGGACCCCCAGGACTATCTCGGCAAGGTAGTTGAGGGTTTTTGGAAAGATCTTCCGAAGGAATCTAAGGCGACAACCTTCATGGAATTGGAATTAATCTTGAGAAAACGGGTTTGAGAGGTCTCGAGATTGGATGCGCGAGGTGCCCTCTTGTGTTGGAAGTCACCTTTTGAAGATGGCGCAGGTCATAAGCGAGATGCCGAGTGAAGACCACGAGCGGCTGAGGCGTGAATGGTCAGGCAAGGTTCAGATGTCGAATCATTCAGCTGTTGCTCAGACACGAGAGCTAAACAGGCCTATCTTGTAAGTTGGCTCAGAAGGGCGAAACTAAGCCACAGTGAACTTGACTATGCCAAGACCGGCTAGTTCTTTCATCAAGGCCAAGCCCTTAGCATCGAGCCTGTTCTTCTCGAAAGTTACATAGCCTAGTTCCTTGAAATCAGACGCGAAATCGACACCTTCCTCTCTGAACACAACTATCTTCTGACCGTACAATACGCTCCCAGCGCCTAATTCATAGACCACATTGTCACTAGGCGCCCACGCTTCATGGCCATCGACGTCTACGATTTTTTCATCTGCAGTGAAAATGAAGATTCCAGCCGTGCATTTCTTCATCTCCTCAGCTACTTTTTCCCCGATAGGTCGACCTCTATTCGGTTCTTCGGTCGCCACGATATGTGGTATGCCGTACTCTTCCAGTATCTTTACTGCTTGGTCAGCTGGTTTCTTGTTCTTTCCGTGAGCAACGAATATGTGCTTCTGCACCAGTTTCTCCGTTGATGAAGGCTCGGTTCTGAGCTCCTCGGCGATTTCCATTTCATGTTCTTCAGGAGACCCAGAGGGTGCTGCAGGCGCTTTCTGAGCGACTCCTTTGCCTAGGTTGTCTAAGTAAAGTAGCGTGGTATCTCCGGATGTTACAGAAAGGTCATGGTCCGTAATATTCTGCATGAGAACATTGTAGCATGCATCTACATCCACTCTGGGTATACCAATCTCTTTTTCCAACACAGCTTTGGCTACTTCTTCTCGGGGGAGATTCTTACGATCGTATCTGACGTAGAACTGTTCGAACACTTTGGGCGTTAGCAGAGCTTGTCGCAAACTGGGTTTTACTGTTTCATCGGTCGGTGAAACTATGGCCCCCGCCAGCTCTGTCATAGGTATCTTCTTGGCAAATACCCCTCCTTCTGTCAAACCGTATCTTTCCGATGCGGTCAACAGAGTCATGAACGAGCTACTCCTAATTGTAGTCCCGAGACATTTTGCTAATAATATCGGATCAAATGGCTGGCCACCGTTCTCTTTCCAGATGGCCGCAGGGATTCTCAATGCATCCTTCAGAGGATTTCTGGGAAAGGGAATCCGGCCTGCAATGCTGCGTGTAGATGGTTTGCCTGCCTTCGGGTCAACCTCTACCCTTGACTCCTGCTTGCCATTTGATCTTTTGGACCGTTTTGTTTTTTCGACACTCATCATTTGGTAAGGCAACCTTCGTTGTGAATTGTTTCAGCCACGTCCTCCCATGATATCTATGAGAGAGGGATGAAACTAATCCTCTACACGCGACGGATCTTGACTGACACATGTTGCACCTAAATCCGACCAATGGCACACATTTCGTTCTCAGTGACTAGAACGACGTTCTTTCAGCTGATGATATTTAATGGGCAAAACGCCAACTGACAGACTCTGCTCTGCGCTGTATCTGCCGTCAAGACCGGTCAGAGGACCAGTATGTTTCGTATGACAGCTTGGGACGCATAAAAATGGGTTTGAGAAGTAGTTCTGAACACGCAGGCTTCTTTAATCATGTGACCGACATTTTGACGGACTCACATTGTGCTCCAAGCAGCGATTCCGTCTTTAAGGGGGAGTTGAAGCCTCTGGAAGCGGCGTTGACCTGTTTTGGCTGTGACTTGTGGTTTTAGGTTTGAGGTTCGGCCTGAGGATGAGGTTGTTGTGTTGGAGGCTGATCATCATACTGTTCATGTCTGTGTGGACTGTCTTACGTTGTTGACGGTTCATCGTCGAGTTCATCATATGAAGGTGGAGAAGGTTATTGTTGAGATGGCTGAACGGCGACCCCTCGTGGCTTTCGCCTAACCACTCTGCCCCGACGAAGAGTGCCGAGTATTCTGCTCACAGCGTTCTTGGGTCGAGTGCACGATTCTCCCTCTCTCTCGGTCATATTACTAGACCTCTAACAATCTCTCGTGCCAGCGGGAGTAGACCGCTTCTTCCCCCATAGCCGACGTCTCCGACCAGGAGCCAGAAATTCTCGTCAGGACGATCCCCTGGACTGAAGAAATCAGACTTGATTCTCATCCCTCGCCTAGTGAATAAGCCCACAGTATCGATCCAGCCTTTGGAGCTTCTTCCCGCAATATGGGCGAACCGGGAACATATTCCACAATCATTGTCGTAGAGAAGGATCGGCCGCGCAAGTGGCAGAGAAGACTCCTCCACCTGGATCTAGGCTGACAGTAGACTGTAAGTCTTTCCGAACGGAAGAGCTCTCTAGCAGAGCCTAGGCTAGTTGTTCGCTTACTTGGCGCGCCGCGGCCGCTTTGGCGGCGAGTGCCGCAAATTCTTGGCGTCCGAAGGCTGTGCCTGAGAGTCCCCAACCGCCTTCTGCTGCCTCGGTGAGTATCACCCAGGTGCGAGTGGCTTGGGTCGGGTCGCCGGAAATCCTGGTAATAATCTCGGTGATCTCTTTGACGAGTTGTTTCTGGCCTTCGCGGGTTAACGCGGCTGGGGGCGTGATGACCTGTACGCGCACGGTGCGGGCGGAGTCGGTGGCTGCGGTGTGAACCGCGTGCGGGTCCATTCGGTGGATGAAAGCGGCGGTGTTGTTCAGGTGGAAGGGACCAGGGGTGGCCACGCCCTCGGCGCGGAGAACGGCCATGGTGAGCTCCTTGCCAAGCCGACTCTCGGTTCCGGCTGGGAAGAGGTCTGCTGGTGCATAAACGTCAATCATAGGCATAGTAAAACATCCAGTGTGTAGACGACGCTGGATATATACACCAATCGGCGCATGACTCCTCCCGCACCTCCTTTGGAGGAAACAACCCTCCTTTCTGCCCCACGCGCCCAGATGATTTCTTTCTCGTGTCTTTCACCGGAAATAGCTATCATTCATAAGGGAATCATAGGTCTTGCACGAGAAGTTGTTGTCTGCCAAACGCATCGTGATCGACACGATATTTGGGTTGTCCGTCTTTGGCATGAATTGGCGTCGTTTGAGCTAACGCATCTGGCCTGTTTCCTCCATGCGCAATCCCTTTAGTCCGGTGTGGTCTTACAATCAGTAAGGCGGTTGGAGTCATTGTCTTACCAGTCGAAGATGACCTCTAAGGGCCAAGTAACGATCCCGAAGGACTTGAGGGATAGGTTTGGTTTGAAGGAGGGTGAGGAGGTTCTGATGGTTCCTGCGAACGAGGGGATACTGTTGAAGCATAGAATGGATTCCATGCGAAGTCTCCGGGGACTCATGCGAGAGGAAGTTGACTTGAAGAAAGCCTCCACTTTCATAGGCAAAGTCAGAAGAGAGTGGCGTGTTGAAGGAGAATGAACGGTACACCATCGACACCGTCGCTGTCCTAGGATATCTCGCCGACCGGCTTCCTTCCAGAGCCGATAGGGTGTTTCAGAAGGCGGAAGATGGGAGGGCAGAGCTTGTCGTCCCGTCCATTACTCTAGGTGAGACCCTCTACACTCTTCTCAAGGGAAAGGAGGTGTTTGGCGTCAGGATACCGATGGAAAAGCTTTCAGTGTTCTACGATGTAGTAGAGAGTAGGGGAAGCCTGAGACTTGAGGATCTAAACCTGAACGGATGGAGGGATGTGGCGAGCATTGCGCTCCCGGAACTTCACGACCGGATGATTGTTGCAACCCACAGGCAGTTGGGTTCAAAGGGGATAGTAACCGACGACCAAGAGATTTCGGATCTCGAAGGAATCGAAACCATCTGGTAAGAGACCAAGACTGTTCTAGAGTCGCCTAGAGAACGATCGGACCTACAGGCTCACAGGCAAACCTGTTAGCCAAACAACAAGTTTGTAGTGTGACTTCTCCCATCTCAGCCAGTCTCTTCAAATAACTGGTTTACCATTGTAAATCAATCAGTAGGTGGCTATAGTGACTGAGGTAACCGTGGCGGTCAAAATAGGGTCTAAGGAGTTGAAGCGGATAGATGCAATTGTTCGCCGTCGCGGTCTGCTGAATCCGAGCGACTTTGTGAAGGAGGCGATATGGTTGTGTCTCAGCCTGTCAAGCCTTGAGTCTGAGGCTCGGCTTAGGATGCTCCGTCTCATCAACGAGAGCGTTGGGGTCTCAGGGAAGTCTGCTCGCCAACTTATCGAGGAGGCTAGGAAGGAAGAAGACATCTAAGGTGGTGTTTTGAACGCGAAACATTCACCTGTTCGTGACGCTGAGCCTCGACGGCTATTTTGAAGGACTCAACCATGATCTGTCGTGGCACAATGTCGACCATGAATTCAACAAGTTCGCAATAGAACAGCTGAGAGAGACGGGTCTCATCCTGTTCGGGCGTAGAACCTACCAGCTTATGGAAGGCTTCTGGCCCAAGGCCGCTGTTGATCCAGGGACATCACCCGATAACCGGGAAATTGCGCGTTTGATCAATGACGCTGAGAAGATTGTGTTTTCGACAACATTGGATAGTGGCCGGGAGACGGAGAATTGGAAGAACGTCAAACTTCGCCGCAAAGTCGATCCGGTTGAGATAAGACGTCTCAAAGAGATGCCTGGAAAAGACATCTGGGTAGGCACTTCAGACTTGGCATTGTCGTTCATCAAAGAAGACTTGATCGACGAGTTCAGATTCATGATAAACCCGGTAGTCGTGGGTGGAGGCAGACGGATATTCGAAGGCTTGAACCGTAAGCTGGATTTAGAGCTCACGGAGAGTCACAAGTTCGACTCTGGCAACGTGCTGCTATACTACAGGCCTCGAAGAAAAGGGGAGGTTTAACGGTTGAACGCCCAAGGCCTATACTGAAGTCAGCGGTACAGTTGTGAGCCGTAGTCGTTGCGCCCGATGAGGCGGTCGTGCTCTGTTCCTTTGCTGTTGCTGGTTGCAAACGCGGATCCGACGACGTAAGCGGTTGCGCCGGCTCCAACTCCGACGAGAAGTACGAGCAGAAGCATTGATCGTAGCGAGAATCCGCGCGATGCCGCGGGTTGCGTTTCATTCAGGGACCCTTTCATCTGTCACCTCCCATCCTTTACCATCAACGCCTTCCACGGGTGAGCTTGACCATTCTCCCATGAATCTGCTTAAATGAGCAGAAAGAACGAAAGAGCGCGAACCAACGTCGGGTGTCCCAATGAAATATTTCGATGAAGAGAAGATGGCCGATATTCGGGAGGCGTTCGACTCCGAAGTTCTCAAATGGAAAGATGTTGTCTCTAGACCGATGATGGGTTGCCTCTGCTACCTTCGCAAGAGAAAATTCGTCTCTTTCCTCGTGACCGACGGCATTGTTATCATGAAACTCTCAGACAAGGATCAGACTGTCCTGAAAGACAAGTTCGGTGGGAAACCGTTCGAAATGGCTGGACAGACAGGCCGACTCTGGGTCACCCCGTTGAAGTCGACCAAAGATCTGAAACTAGTCATGCCATTCGTCAGGAAGAGATACGAGGAAGCGTTGTAAGGCTAGGCGGCCTCTCGTGCGAGACACGAGTTAGCACGCACGTCAAGATGAGCCGTGCGATTTCCAAGTCAAGGCCTTTTCGAGTCCTGCCAGCAGGCCATTAATGGTCCCGACGGGATCCCGTGCGAGGAAGCGTCAAGGCGCTAGGTTCCAAGTGGACCCTGCTAATTCTGAGAGATATTGGATTTCTCAGACTGGAGAGGTTTGGTCAGATCATGAGGAATAATCCCGGCCTTACACCTCGAGTGCTCTCGCGGCGTCTTCGAAATATGCAGAAAGAAGGCTTGATTGAAAGGACAGTAAGGTCGGACAGAATCACATACATGTTAACTCCTCGCGGTGAAGACGCCGCCTATGTACTGTTAGCATTCTTGCGCTACGGATTGAAGTATCATGCGATGTCTCTAGAAGCCACGAGGCTGAAGCCGCTTCCGCCGTTTCAAGACTTAGTCAAAGAATACTATGGCAGGAGTTCCCAGAACTAGGGGCTCAAAGAAACGCCTCCGCAACTTAGAAACGCCTAAAAATCCTAATAGGATAAATCGACCCCATTCAGGCGGATCGCTTTGTCGACATTCGTTCTCGTTCCAGGAGCTTGGCTTGGAGGTTGGGTCTGGAAGAAAGTCACACCCTTACTGCAGGAAAAAGGTCACCGAGTTTATCCCGTGACTCTAACGGGAACGGGAAACAGGGTCCATCTCGCTTCGAAGGACGTAGGTATGGAAACCGCAATTCAAGATGTGATGAGCATTATCGAGTATAACGACCTTGACGATATCGTACTGGTTGGGCATAGTTTTGCCGGAAAGGTTGTTGCACCTGTCGCAGATCGGGCGCACAAGAAGGTCAAGATGATTCTCTACCTGGACGCTGCTCGGCCCGAGAAGATCCGTGGCCCCCAGGCCGCTTTCAACCCGAGTGAATTTCCTCGACCGCCCGGAAGCTGGGAGGTACCGTTCTCCGAGAAGATTATCGAGATGATTGGGAAGGACGTGCAAGGCGCGGACCGGGAGTGGATGTTGGCTAAGGCGACCCCGTGGCCGGTCAGACACGCAGCCGATCCGATTAGTCTGTCAGAGAAGTTTGACGCTGTAAAGAGCGCGTACATTTTCTGTACTAGTAGCGGCGATCCTGTAGATGAGATTGTGGCAGGAAAGTGGGGGAAGCTTGAGGGTCCCTACAAGATCATGGACACGGGCCACTGGCCGATGATTACGAAGCCGAAAGAACTGGTCGAGGATATGCTGTCTTTGACCAGTTCGTAGGGGCGGTGTCGCGTCATAGGCCTTTTGAAACTTTGTAAACCCACAAGTTGAAATTAGCTCAGCGCCTCAATCAGTTCTATGGAACCTGAAGAGTCCCCGGCTTATCCTCTAGTCTCTTCCACAACATTCGGCTCTACAAAGCGGGAGATCCTGCTCGTCCTCAAACGCGAAGGCCAGTCCGACCTGCAGAGTCTAGCCGAACACCTTCACATTTCGAAAATGGCCGTGCACAAGCACATCCAAGAATTGGAGGATCAAGGAATGATACAACGTGTCACACTGAGAGGAGCAAAAGGCCGACCACGACACGGACTACAATTGGCTCCCAAAGCGTCAAGCCTCTTCCCGAAAGCCTACGCCGGCGTGACTTGTGCAGCTCTAGCCTACATCGAAGAAAAGCTTGGACGAAAAGCTGTCGAGGACGTTTTGCGTCGCCGGCAATCAGGAACACTCCCAGGCTACAAGGAACACGTCAATGCAGAAACGTTGGCTGGTCGTGTCCACCAACTTGCCCAACTCCGGGACCAGGAGGGCTACATAGCCGAAGACAAGAGGCACGGGTCTTCCAAGTTCGAGATTCTAGAACACAACTGTCCAATCATCGCCATCGCCGAAAGCTACTGGGAAGCATGCACAGTCGAGAATGAGATGTTCCGAAAAGTCTTAGACGCAAACGTCGAGACGACTCACCGAGTTGTGGATGGCGCGAACGTATGCCGATTCCTGATTACACCAAAAGCGAGGAATAACAGCTGAGCAATGTCGCGCTAATCACGGGCGGGGGAAGAGGACTCGGCAGAGTATTAGCAACCTTCCTATCAGGCCAAGGCTATGATATTGTGATCACTTCTCGAACAGAGGAAGAGCTCCATGATGCCGCCGCGTCGCTCCGGGCAATGGGAGCTAAAGTCAGCGCCATCACCGGTGATATCAACGATCCAAATCATAGGACCCGTTTGTTGCAGGAGGCAAATCTGATGGGTGGTGTCTCCTTGTTGGTAAACAATGCTTCAGATCTTGGCGAGACCCCTCGTCCAGAACTCGCTAGAGCATCACTGGACCGTTTCCGTCAGACGCTTGAGACTAACCTCGTCAGTCCCCTAGCGCTGATTCAGCAGGCTCTTCCACAGCTTCAACAATCCCACGGGCTAGTGATCAACATTACCAGTGATGCTGGCGAAGCCGGCTATGATAGGTGGGGAATCTACGGGTCCAGCAAAGCAGGACTGGACCTTGTCTCGAAAACGTTAGCGGCTGAACTCAACCCACTCGGAATCTCAGTCGTGACAGTCGATCCTGGCGACATGCGTACACAGATGCACCAACAAGCATTCCCCGATGAAGACATCTCAGATCGCCCTCTCCCAGAGATTACTCTACCCTTCTGGGCATGGTTGATCCACCAAGACCGACGGACAATATCCGGCTCGCGATATGAAGCGCAAGGCACACTATGGGAGATTCCTGCATCATGAAACGGGAAGAGTTGTCTTTTGAGCGTCCTATAGATCTCTTCGCAAGCCAGCCCCCCGAAATGCGTGGACAATCACGCGACGAGGTCCGCCTGATGGTCACCTGGCCAGAAGGTAACAATAGCCACCATGTCTTCACAGATCTACCCATTCTCTTGAAACAGGGAGACCTGCTCGTCGTGAACGAGAGCGCGACGCTACCCGCAAGTCTTCCAGCAACCAGTCAACTGGGCAACATCCGTCTCAACCTCTCAACCCGGTTCTCTGACAACCTCTGGATCGCCGAACCGAGATGGAGCGCCTCAAGACCGGGACCCCTTCCATTGGAAGAGGGAGAGACATTGCAGATTGGTGATGCGACTGCGAAACTCTTGAAATCCTATCCCGGAATCCCGAGGCTCTGGCTCACGCATTTCAGCGTCCCAGCGGCCAGCCTGATGGCGAAGTATGGAGAACCGATCCACTACAGCTATGCTCCAGTCTACCCTATGGAAGCTTACCAGACACTGTTCTCCATATTTCCCGGGAGCGCTGAGATGCCCAGCGCCGCCAGGCCAATCACATCACGAGTCCACAACACGCTGGTCGCCCAGGGAATCGGAATTACGGGATTGACTCTACACACTGGAGTCTCAAGTCTTGAGATCGAAGACGAGATTGTCGAGCATCAAGCACTCTATCCAGAAACATTCCATGTCCCAGCCGCGACCGCAAATGCCG